>Ga0209223_10000572_pt1 | contig 42542 bp, 40 predicted proteins | sample COG_06_FD_184750 | JGI IMG/M metagenome (GOLD analysis project Ga0209223, IMG submission 184750) | Pelagic Microbial community sample from North Sea - COGITO 998_met_06 (SPAdes) (version 2) | ecosystem: Environmental > Aquatic > Marine > Neritic zone/Coastal water | place: Helgoland, sampling... | reverse complement strand
AATTGGTAAATTAAATTTGTTGAATATAAAATATATCCAACGATAATAAGTGGAATAGAACCCAAAATAATTAAACCAAGAAGTTTTTTATTAGTTTTAACATCTAATAAATCATTTCGAAAAAAATAAATTATTGCAAATAATGATCCCAAATGAAGACTAATATCTATTAATAAAGAACTAGATTTAAATTCATATAAACTTGAAACCAATATTAAATGTGCTGAAGAGCTTATTGGTAAAAATTCAGAGACACCTTGAATTGCAGAAAGTATTATAATTTCTATAATATTTTGAAACATGTCACTTACGTAGCTTAAAAAATATTCATTTAAAACAATTCGATTTTAACATATTAGCTATGCAAAATTTGTAAAATTGATATTTTAAGCTATTTTTATTTAAATATAGGTCAATAATATTGACTTAGTTTTACTTTAATTAATTAAAACTTAATATATTCTAGATAAAAAAAAGGTAATTCATGTCAGATAAAATGTTAAAATTTGTAAATATAGGTCAACAAAACCCACCTAAAAGAGGGGTTTCTAATAGAAAAGATGACTTTAATGAGATTTATCATGAATTTATTCAAGAAAAAGCAGGTGAGCAAGCAAGTAGATGTTCACAGTGTGGAGTTCCATTTTGCCAAGTCCATTGTCCCTTAAGCAATAACATTCCTGATTGGCTAAAATTAACGGCTGAAGGAAGGTTAAAAGAGGCTTATGAATTATCACAAAGTACCAATAATATGCCGGAAGTATGTGGAAGAATATGTCCTCAAGATAGGTTGTGTGAGGGAAATTGTGTTATTGAGCAATCTGGACATGGAACAGTTACCATAGGTTCTGTAGAAAAATATATAACAGACACAGCATGGAAAGAAGGTTGGGTTAAACCAATAGAAGTTAAAAGAGAAAAAAGTCAAAGTGTAGGTATTATAGGTGCTGGTCCAGCAGGCTTAGCTGCTGGTGAACAATTGCGTAAACTTGGTTATCAAATTACGATTTATGATCGATATGATAGAGCAGGTGGATTACTGATTTATGGTATTCCAAATTTCAAATTAGAAAAATTTGCTGTTGAAAGAAGGACTAAACTTTTAAAAGAAGGTGGTATTAAATTCGTTCAAAATTTTGAAGTAGGTAAAGATGCTAGTCTAGACCAATTAAGGGAAAAACATGATGCAATATTAATTGCTACAGGTGTTTACAAAGCTCGTGAAGTAGATTTACCTGGTGAAGATTTAGCAAATATTTTTCCAGCTATGGATTTTTTGACTGCTTCAAACAAAAAAGGTTTAGGAGACGATGTAGAATTATTTGATAATGGCACTTTAAATGCAGAGGGAAAAGATATTGTTGTTATAGGTGGAGGAGACACAGCAATGGATTGTGTTAGAACTTCGGTAAGACAGAATGCAAAATCAGTAAAATGCTTATATCGAAGAGATAAGGAAAATATGCCCGGATCAGCTCGTGAAGTTGGAAACGCTGAAGAAGAGGGGGTGGAATTTGTTTGGTTATCAAGCCCAAAAGAATTTATTGGAAAAAATAAAGTTGAAAGTTTGATTGTAAATAAAATTAAACTTGGTGAACCAGATGATAGTGGTAGAAGAAAACCAGAGATACAAGAAAATTCAGATTTTAATATTAAAGCAGATATTGTTATAAAAGCTTTAGGATTTGATGCTGAGGATTTGCCAAATTTATTTGATTCTAAAGATTTAAAAGTAACTAAATGGGGCACACTGAAAGTAGATTTTGATACTATGGAAAGCAACCTTTCTGGTGTATTTGCTGCTGGCGATATAGTAAGAGGAGCCTCTTTGGTGGTTTGGGCTATTAAAGATGGAAGGGATGTTGCAGAGTCGATTAAAGTATTTTTAGAAGAGAAAGAAGCCAAAAAAGTAAAAGTAGCTTAATGAAAAAATATTTCAAAAATCGTAAAATTTTAGAGGAAGGAAACGTTTATTCAAAAAGCATGGAGCATGACGCTTGTGGTGTAGGCTTAATAGCTTCAACAGAGGGGAAAAAATCAAGAAAAGTAGTCGAGTATGGAATAAATGCCTTAAAAGCAGTCTTTCATAGAGGTGCGGTAGACGCTGATGGAAAAACAGGAGATGGAGCTGGAATCCATATAGAAATTCCATCTGATTTTTTTACTGAGAAAATAGAAATTACGGGTCACAAACATGATGGCTCAGACATATGTGTGGGAATGATTTTTCTCCCAAGAAATAATTATGAGGCTCAAGAAAATGCAAGAACATTAGTTGAAAGTGAGCTTACAAAAAGTAATTTTAATATATACGGCTGGAGACAGGTTCCGGTAAATACAAAAGTGCTTGGAGAAAAAGCAAATTTTACAAGACCAGAAATTACTCAAGTACTCTTTAAAAATAACGACAAAAGCTTAAGAGGAAAAGATCTTGAGCGTAAACTTTATGAGTCAAGAAGAAAAATAGAAAAAGAAGTAATTAAAAATGCAATAGATGGATTTTATATTTGTTCACTTAGCTCAAAATCAATTATCTACAAAGGTATGTTTTTAGCAGAATCTATTGCAGAATTTTATATGGATTTAAAAGATGAGAGATTTATATCTCGTTACGCAATATTTCATCAAAGATTTTCTACCAATACAGCTCCAAGTTGGGACCTTGCACAACCTTTTAGAGCAATAGCACACAACGGAGAAATAAATACTTTAAAAGGAAATTATAATTGGATGAAGGTTCATGAGCAAGAAATGGATAGCCCACTTTTTAATAATATGGAAAATTTAAAACCAGTAATACCAGCAGGATCATCTGACTCTGCTGCTTTAGATAGTGTATTTGAATTATTGAATATATCTGGTCAACCAGCACCTTTAGCTAAGCTAATGTTAATTCCAGATGCTTGGTCTAAAAAAAGTAAAACACTTTCTAAAGATCACCGACAACTATTCAATTTCTTAAATAGTACAATGGAACCTTGGGATGGTCCAGCGGCTATAGCAGGTACAGATAACGAATGGGTAATTGCAGCAACTGACAGAAATGGTCTTCGCCCAATGAGGTTTACAATTACTAAAGATAAAATTCTTTGTGCTGGATCAGAGACTGGAATGGTAGAATTAGATGAAAAAAAGATAATTACAAAAGGAAGATTAGGACCAGGAGAAATAATTGGTGTTAGAATTGAAAAAGGTAAAGTGTTTACGAACAGCCAAATTAAAGACTTTTTAGCAAAAGAATATAAACATTTTAATAACCAAATTATTGAATTAGATAAAAAACTTATAATTAAAAATGAAAAACCAATTTTTTCTGGTGAAGAGCTTAAAAAAAGACAGCACTCATTTGGTTATAGCCTTGAAGATTTAGAGCTTATCCTCCATCCAATGGCTGAGGACGCAAAAGAGGCAATAGGATCAATGGGTGATGATACGCCGTTAGCAGTATTGTCTGATAAATATCGACCACTTTATCATTTCTTTAGACAAAATTTTAGCCAGGTAACCAATCCACCAATTGACTCATTAAGAGAAAATAAGGTTATGAGTTTGAAAACAAGATTTGGTAACCTTGGAAATATTTTAGATTTTACTAATTTAACAGAAGAAAACATATATGTTTTAAACAGTCCTATTTTGTCAAATTCACAATTAGAAAAATTTACCAACTTTTTTGGAAAAAATTCTATTACGATTGATTGTACATTCGACAGGAAAGATAGTCTTGAGCAGGCAATCAAAAAAATTCAAGGTGAGGCTGAGATTTCAGTTAGAAAAGGTTTAACCCAGCTAATCTTAAGTGACAAAAGTGTGTCAGAAGATAGATTAGCAATTCCAATGCTTTTAAGTGTTGGTGCAGTAAATACTCATCTCATTAAAAATAAATTAAGAGGATATGCATCTATTAATGTTCAAACTGGTGAGGCATTAGACACACATTCATTTGCAACCCTTATAGGTGTGGGTGCCACAACAGTTAATCCTTATCTAGCGCTAGATAGTCTATATCAAAGATTTGAAAAAAAATTATTTGGAAAATTTGCTTATGATGAATGTATAGAGAGATTTATTCAATCAGTTAATTACGGCTTATTAAAAATAATGTCCAAAATGGGAATATCAGTTTTAAGTTCATATAGAGGAGGATGTAATTTTGAGACAGTTGGTTTGAGCAGAACTATTGCATCTGAATTTTTTCCAGGAGTTTTATCCAAAATTTCAGGAATAGGATTGAGTGGAATTGAAAAAAAGTTAAGAACTATTCATAAGCAAGCATTTGATGATAGTAGTGCAGTTTTACCAATTGGAGGATTATATAGGTATAGAAAAAATGGAGAAACTCATCAGTATCAAGGTAATTTGATGCATTTATTACAAAGTTCTGTTGGATCAAATTCTTATGAGGGTTATAAAAAATATGTTAATGGAATTTACAGTTTACCCCCGATACATTTAAGAGATCTTATTGGATTTAGAGAAAGAAATTTAAATCCTTCTATTGAAATTTCTGAAGTAGAACCAATTGCAAATATCTTAAAAAGATTTGGTAGCGGAAGCATGTCTCATGGTGCTTTGTCAAAAGAGGCTCACGAAACATTAGCAATAGGAATGAATCGAATTAAAGGTGCTTCCTGCAGTGGAGAAGGAGGAGAAGATGAAAAAAGATTTAATAAAATGGATAATGGAGATAGCGCAAACTCTAGAGTGAAACAAATTGCTTCAGCAAGATTTGGTGTAACAATTAATTATTTAAATAATTGTAATGAAATTGAAATTAAAATTGCACAAGGAGCAAAGCCTGGTGAGGGAGGACAATTACCCGGTTTTAAAGTTACGGATGAGATTGCAAGATTAAGACATTCTACTCCAGGAGTAACATTAATATCACCTCCACCACACCATGATATATATTCAATAGAAGATTTAGCTCAGTTAATTTATGACCTTAAACAAATAAATCCGAAAGCTAGAGTAGGAGTAAAATTAGTCGCTTCATCAGGAATTGGAACCATTGCAGCAGGAGTGGCAAAAGCAAAAGCAGATATAATTTTAATATCAGGTCATAATGGCGGGACAGGAGCAACCCCTCAGACCAGTGTTAAATATGTTGGTATACCATGGGAAATGGGTTTGACAGAAGCTAATCAAGTTTTAACCTTAAACAATTTAAGACATACAGTAACACTAAGAACTGATGGTGGTATCAAAACTGGAAGAGATGTTGTTATAGCTGCGATGATGGGTGCTGAGGAGTATGGTGTAGCTACTACAGCTTTAGTGGCAATGGGTTGTATAATGGTTAGACAGTGTCATTCTAATACTTGTCCAGTTGGAGTTTGTACACAAGATGATGAATTAAGAAAAAAGTTTTCAGGTACACCTGAAAAAGTAGTTAATTTATTTTCATTTATTGCTCAAGAAGTTAGAGAAATTTTAGCTAGTATTGGCTTTAAATCTTTAAACGAAATAATTGGTAGAACTGATTTATTAAGACAAGTAAGCAAAGCTTCACCAAATTTAGATGATTTAGATTTAAACCCACTTTTTGTTCAAGCTGATCCTGGAGATAATTTAAGATATTGCAAAGATCAAAAAATTAATTTTGTTCCCGATACTTTAGACCAAGAAATTTTGCCTCAAATTGAAAATCAGATTGGAAAAGTAAAAATAATTGATAAAGAGTTTAATATAAAAAATACTCACAGAACTGTTGGAACAAGAATATCACATTATCTATATAAAAAATATGGAAATGAAAAATTAGAAAATGATTTTCTTACACTTCAATTTAAAGGTTCTGCTGGCCAGTCTTTTGGAGCTTTTGGAGTAAAAGGCTTAAAACTTATTCTTAAAGGTGATGCAAATGATTATGTTGGCAAGGGATTATCAGGAGCAACATTATCAATCAAACTTTCAGATGAAAGTAACTTAATTTCTAATGAAAATACAATAATTGGAAACACAGTATTGTATGGAGCAACTTCAGGAAAACTGTTTGCTGCAGGCCAAGCTGGTGAGAGGTTTGCTGTAAGAAATTCTGGAGCCACAACTGTTATTGAGGGATGTGACTCTAATGCATGTGAATATATGACTGGCGGATCCGTAGTAATTCTTGGAGAAGTGGGTGATAATTTTGGCGCTGGTATGACAGGAGGAATGGCTTTTATTTATGACTTAAATAATGATTTTGAAAAAAAAGTTAATCCAGAAACTGTAATATGGCAAACGCCAGAGACAGATTATTGGATAAGTTTTTTAAAAGATTTGATTGAAGAGCATTTCAAAGAAACAAACTCAAATTTATCTAAAAAAATATTTGAAAACTTTGATAAAGAAATTATGAATTTTGTACAAGTTTGTCCAAAAGAAATGATTGATAAATTAGAAAGTCCAATTACTTTAAAATCAAAAATTAAAGAAGTTAGTTAAATAATTAATTTTAGCTCTTTTATTATTATTTTAAGCCAATTATAGTTAGACAAGCTGTGATCACCATCTTTAATAATAACTAATTTTTTTTTTGCATTTTCAAAAATTCTTAAAACTTTTCTTGAGTATGAAACTGGAACAACTTCATCTTTTTGACCATGCACCATAGTAACATTAATTTTTGAGTTTATTTTTTTACTTAAAACCTTATTTTTTCTTCCATCTTTTATTAGCTGAAGAGTTATTGGATATTCATAATTTCCATGTTTTAAATTATAAATCCCATTTTTATGAGTTTCGGCTTTCATTTTTTTAGTAAATTTTTTCCACATTAGGTTTTCTAAAAACTCTGGAGCAGAACCAATTCCCAAAAATCCATTGATTTGATTTTTAAATAACTTAAATTGATTTAGTGCAATCCATGCACCCATGCTTGATCCAACTATAATAAAATTATTTTTCTTAATATATTTTTTTATTAAAGTCGATGTTTCCTTGCTCCATTTAGTAATATTTCCATTGATAAATTTTCCAGAGGACTTTCCATGCCCAGAATATTCTAAAGCTAAAAAGCTTAGTTTATTTTTTCTTACAAAGTCTAAAAATACTTTTGGTTTTTTGCCTTCTAAATCAGACATAAAACCATGTAAAAAAACAATATATGGCGCATTTTTTTGAAATTTATTAATATATCTAATTTTCTTAGTCTTTGAGATTATTAGGTATTTAAATTTACTCATAAAAGTTTATTAGAATTAAATCTTAATATATAGTTTTATCAAATGTCTTCAAAATTAAAAGTTTTACAAGTAATTCCAAAGCTGGGTTATGGAGGTGCAGAAACAGGCTGTTATGATATTGCTCATTACTTACCAGAGAATAATTGTGAGTCATTTATTGCAACAAGTGGTGGTGAATTATTAAAATTTATTGATAAAAAAAAAGTAAACATTATTAAATTACCACTTCATAGTAAAAATCCATTTTTAATAATTATAAATTCTATTGCCCTGATTGCAGTTATTTTATTAAATAATATTTCAATAGTTCATGCTAGAAGTAGAGCACCTGCATGGTCTTGTTGGTTGGCAACTAAAATCACAGGTAGAAAGTTTGTAACAACTTTTCATGGCACTTATAATTTCGACAGTGTAATTAAAAAATTCTATAATTCTGTAATGGTAAGATCTGATTTAATAATTGCTGGATCTAATTTTATTTTTTCACACATTAAAGAAAATTATTCAAAATATATTAATAATAAAAAAAAACTATTAGTAATTTTTAGAGGAATAAATGTTGACTATTTTGACTCTACCACAAAAATATATAGTGATGAAAAAAAACTATTAACAAAATGGGAAATAGAAAAAGATAAGAAAATATTATTACTACCTGGGAGGCTTACTTCGTGGAAAGGTCAAGAAATATTTATTGAAGCAATCAACTTGGTTAATATTGAGCTTGGTTATGAGGCTTTTTATGCAGTTATTTTGGGAAGTGATCAGGGCAGAGATTTATATAAAAAAAAACTTATAAGTCTTGTCGAAAAATTTAGAATGATAAAACAAGTAAGATTTATTGATCATTGTAAAGACATGGCTTTAGCTTATAAAATTTCAGATATAGTAGTCTCAGCTTCGATTGAACCAGAGGCTTTTGGGAGAGTCGCTGTAGAAGCTCAATCAATGGAAAAACCAATAATAGCAAGCAATACTGGGGGGTCAAACGAAACTATAATTGATGAAAAAACAGGTTTTTTATTTGAGTCTGGAAATGCAAAATCATTAAGTCAAAAAATTTTAAAAGTAATTACAATGGACGATACATTGTTAAAATCAATTGGTATTCAAGGTAGAAAAAATGTAATCCAAAAATTTAATGTTGAAAAAATGTGCTTTTCTACTTATTCAGAGTATAAAAGAATAATAAATTAAATGCCCATTATAACATTACCAAATGGAAATAGTTTAAATTTTCCCAATCAAGTTACAGGTTTAGATGTAGCTGAAAAAATTAGTATGTCTCTTGCTAAACAAGCTATGGTTATAAGTGTTGATGGTGAATTAAAAGATTTAGACTATTTAATTGAAAAAGATTGCTCCATTAAGATATTCACTTCAAAAAATCCAGAGGGTTTAGAGACCATAAGACATGATACAGCACACATTTTAGCGATGGCTGTACAGGAATTATTTCCAGGTACTCAAGTAACTATTGGGCCAGTTATTGAAAACGGATTTTATTATGATTTTGCAAGAAAAGAGCCGTTTACAGAAGATGACTTGATAAAAATTGAGAGTAAGATGAAAGAAATTGTTGATAGAAATGAAATTACTAAAAGAGAAGTTTGGGAAAGAAATAAAGCAATTACTCATTTTAAGGAAAAGGGAGAAATTTACAAAGCAGAGTTAATAAAATCTATACCCGAAAAGGAAGATGTTTCTATTTACTTCCATGGGGATTGGCATGATCTTTGTAGAGGGCCGCATCTTTCATCTACAGGTAAAATTGGAAAATATTTTAAACTAACTAAAGTTTCAGGTGCTTATTGGCGGGGCGACTCTAATAATGAGATGCTTCAAAGAATATACGGCACTAGTTGGGCTAGTCAAAAAGATTTAGATGAATATTTAAAAAGAATTGAAGAGGCCGAAAAAAGAGATCATAGAAAATTAGGAAAAGAAATGGACCTCTTTCATTTTAGAGAAGAAAGCCCAGGATCAGTATTTTGGCACGAAAAGGGATGGTCACTTTTTCAAAAATTAATTAACTATATGAGGCGTAGACAAGATGCTGCTGGTTATAAAGAAGTAAATACTCCCGAAGTACTGGATAGACTCTTATGGGAAAAATCAGGACACTGGGAAAAATATGGAGAAAACATGTATACATCTGAAACACCAGATGAGAAAGTATTTGCAATAAAACCCATGAATTGTCCTGGTCATATTCAAGTTTTTAATCAAGGTTTAAAAAGTTATCGAGATCTTCCTTTAAGAATAACAGAGTTTGGAAAAGTACACAGATATGAGCCATCTGGAGCATTGCATGGTTTATTGAGAGTAAGAGCATTTACACAAGATGATGCTCATATTTTTTGTTCAGAAGATCAAATTACAAGCGAGTGTTTAGAAGTAACTAATTTAATTTTAGACATTTATAAAGATCTTGGTTTTGAAAATGTAATATTAAAATATGCAGATAGACCAGAGGTTAGAGTTGGAGATGATGAAGTCTGGGATAAAGCAGAAGCTTCGTTGCTTGAAGCAGTTAAAGCATCAAAACTTGAATATACTATTAATAAGGGAGAGGGTGCATTTTATGGTCCTAAAATTGAATTTGTTTTGAGAGATGCAATTGGCAGAGATTGGCAATGTGGAACATTACAAGTTGATTTCAATTTGCCAGGAAGACTAGATGCGTCTTATGTCGATAAAGATGGAACAAAAAAAGTTCCCGTTATGCTTCACAGGGCATTATTTGGTTCTTTAGAAAGGTTTATAGGAATATTAATTGAACACTATGCGGGCAAGTTTCCTTTTTGGATTTCTCCTTTACAAACAGTTGTAATACCAATTACCGAAGAGTTTGATGATTATGCAACTGCTGTGTCAAAAAAAATTAAAGAAGCAGGTATAAGTTCTGCAGTTGATTTAAAAAAACATAATATGAATTATAAAATAAGAGAACATTCTCTAGCAAAAATCCCACTTTTATTAATTTGTGGTAAAAAAGAAGTTGACTCCAATTCAGTAACGATTAGAAGATTAGACTCTAATAAACAAGAAAATATGGATTTGAATTTATTCTTAAAAACTTTCTCTGCTTTAAATAAAGCATCATCAAACTAAGTGGCAGATTTTAAACAAAATTACTTTCAAAGAAGAACTAAGGATCGAGGTCCAAGATCTAATAACAGAATCTCTTCTCCAGATGTTCAGGTTATAGGAAGTGATGGTGAGAATCTTGGTGTCATTAATACAAATGAAGCTATCTCAATGGCTAAAAACCAAGGACTAGATCTAATTGAAATTGCAGCAAACTCAAATCCGCCAGTTTGTAAAATAATGGATATGGGTAAATTTAAGTACGATGCCCAAAAAAAAGCTAATGTTGCAAAGAAAAAACAAAAAATAGTTTTATTAAAAGAAATTAAAATGAGACCAGTTACAGAGACACATGATTATGATTTTAAAGTAAAAAATGCAAAAAAATTTATTGCCAAAGGAGACAAGGTAAAATTTACGGTTAGATTTAAAGGCCGTGAACTTCAGCACTCTTATCTAGGAAAAGAACTAATGGACAAGATTAAAGAGGACATGAAAGAGATTGGTAAGGTAGAATTACACCCTAAGTTTGATGGTAAGCAAATGATCATGGTAATTCAGCCTTTATAGGCTTTAATATTAGTTGTAAATTTTCATCAATCTTTGTATAAGTCCGCAGAATTATGCCAAAATTAAAAACAAAAAGCTCAGCTAAAAAAAGATTTAAAATATCTGCAACTGGTAAAGTCTTAACAGCCCAAGCAGGCAAAAGACATGGCATGATTAAAAGAACAAATTCTCAAATTAGAAAATTAAGAGGCACAACGACGATGTCTAAACAAGATGCAAAAATTGTTAAATCGTTTATGCCGTACAGTTTAAGAGGTTAATAATGGCAAGAGTTAAAAGAGGTGTAACCAGCAAAGCTAAACATAAAAAAGTTTTAAAAGCTGTCAAGGGTCAGTGGGGTAGAAGAAAAAATACTATAAGAGTTGCTAAGCAAGCAATGGAAAAAGCTATGCAGTATGCATACAGAGACCGTAGAAATAAAAAAAGAGAATTTAAATCATTGTGGATACAAAGAATCAATGCAGGAGTTAGAGCTGAGGGTTTAACTTATTCAAAATTTATTAATGGACTTAGTAAATGTGGCGTAACCATCGATAGAAAAATATTAGCAGAAATAGCTTACGATAGCCCCGAAGCCTTTAAAACTATTGTTCAAAAAGCACAATCTGCTTTAAATTAATCTTCACTATTGTTTTTCGCCGGTGAAGAAATAATCTCTTAAAATGTCAGATATTAAAAAAATTAAAGATCAATATCTATTAAAGCTAAGTGAAAATTTAGACTTAAATCAAATTAGTCAAATCAAAACAGATCTTTTTGGAAAAAATGGATTAGTTAGTTCTCAATTTAAACAGCTTGGAAAAATAGCAGAAGAAGAAAGAAAAAAATTTGCGTCTGATTTGAACAATATAAAAGATGAATTGCAGAATTTAATTACTTTAAAAATTGATGAAATTGAAACTAAAGAAATTAATCAAAAATTAGAGAAAGAAAAAGTTGATATAACATTACCCGAAAGACCCTTCAACCAAGGCAAGATACACCCTGTGTCACAAGTTATCGATGAAATTTCTTCTATTTTTTCAGAAATTGGTTTTAGTGTTGAGGAGGGTCCAGATGTTGAAAATGAATATAATAATTTTACTGCCCTAAACACTCCTGACAATCATCCTGCTAGAGACATGCATGATACGTTTTATCTAGATGAAAAAAAAGAATTATTACTTAGAACACATACTTCGCCAGTTCAAATTAGAACAATGTTAAATGATAAACCACCTTTCAAGATAATCGCACCTGGTAGAACATATAGATCTGATAGTGATCAAACACATGCACCTATGTTTCATCAAGTCGAAGGTTTACATATTGATAAAAATATTAATATGGGTCATTTAAAAGGTTGTTTAAATTACTTTATTAAAGAATTTTTTGAAGTTGATAAAATAAAGATGAGATTTAGACCAAGTCACTTTCCTTTTACTGAGCCTTCAGCTGAAGTTGACATAGGTTATGAGATAAAAGATGGAAAAATTATAATTGGAGAGGGCGATAAATGGCTTGAAGTATTAGGCTGTGGGATGGTTCATCCAAATGTATTAAAAAATGTAAAGGTCAATACTGATGAATTCCAAGGATATGCTTTTGGAATAGGAATAGATAGATTGGCAATGCTAAAATATGGAATAAATGACTTAAGAGCGTTCTTTGATTGTGATTATAGATGGTTAAATCAGTTTGGATTTGACCCAGTAGATGTACCTTCTAGCTATAGAGGTTTAAGTAGATGAAAATTACAACAGAATGGCTAAAGGAACACTTAGATACAAAATTAGATGAAAATCAAATAATAGAAAAATTAACAGATGTAGGACTTGAAGTTGAAAGTGTTGAAAAACAATCTGGTAATCTTGATGATTTTATAATTGCAAAAATTTTAAAAGCAGAAAAACACCCAAATGCAGATAGACTTAGAGTTTGTGACGTAGATATTGGAAAAGATAACCCTGTAAAAGTGGTTTGTGGTGCTCCAAATGCTAAAGAAGGTTTAATTACAATTTATGCTCCACCAGGTTCTGTTGTACCTAAAAACCAAATGAAATTAGTAGTTAGTAAAATTAGGGGAGTAACTTCTTATGGGATGCTGTGCTCAGAGTCAGAACTAAACTTATCAGATGAAAGTGATGGAATTACAGAACTTTCATCAAATGAATTTAAAGGAAAAGTTGGAGAAAATTACTTTCAAAAAAATAATTCAAATGTAATTGATATATCAATTACACCTAATAGAGCAGATTGTTTGGGTGTAAGGGGTATAGCTAGAGATTTAGCTGCCGCAGGATCTGGCTCATTAAAAAGTCATACAAAAAATGAATTAAATCCAGATGGAAAACAAACAGTTACAGTCAAAATTGAAAATGAAGATAATCAAGCCTGCACAACATTTGGTAGCTGTTTAATTACAGGAGTTAAAAACACTGAAAGTCCAGATTGGTTAAAAGAAAAAATAATTTCTATAGGTCAAAAACCAATTTCAGCGATAGTTGATATTACTAATTATGTAATGCTTGATTTAAATAGACCTTTACATGCTTATGATGTTGATAAAATTGAAAAAGGAATAGTCGTAAGAAATTCAAAAAAAAATGAAACTTTTAAAGCATTAGATAATAAAGACTACATTCTTGATGATGGAATGTGTGTAATATCAGATTCTAAAGGAGTGTTAGGTTTAGGAGGAATAATTGGTGGTATTAGATCTGGCACAGAACTAGACACAAAAAATATATTAATTGAGTCTGCTTATTTTTCACCTAGATCAATAAGAAAAACATCAAAAATTTTAAATATAGATACAGATGCAAAGTTTAGATTTGAAAGAGGGATTGACCCATTTTCAATTGAACAAGGGCTTGAAAAAGCTGCAAATTTAATTCAAGAAATCTGCGGTGGTCAAGTAAGTAAATTTGATATTCAAAAAATAGAAGATCATAAAAATTTATCTTTGAAATTTGATCCATCTTTATTTGAAAAGATTACAGGCATTAAAATTGAAAAAAAAGAAATGATGATAATTTTAAATGATCTTGGATTTGAAGCCAATGAAGTTGATCAAATTTTAGATCTAAAGGTCCCATCATGGAGACCCGATATTTTGCAAGCAGTAGATGTTGTTGAAGAGCTGGTAAGAATAAAAGGTTATGATCAGATTAAAACGATTGAACCTCACAAAGTTAGAAAAAAAGAAACTTTAAATAAAAAACAAAAATTATTTCATTTTATGCAAAGAGCAGTGGCTTCAAAGGGCTATCTAGAAGCAATTACATGGTCATTTACTGACAGTAACATCAATCAATTATTTATAGAAAAAAATAAAGAAATTAAGATAGTTAATCCAATAAGTGCAGACCTTGATGTTTTAAGAAGTTCAATTTTTTCTAATTTAATAATTCATTTAAATAGAAACATGGGAAGAGGTTTTAAGGATTTATCAATATTTGAAATAGGTCCTACATTTTTAGGTGAAAAACCTGGTGAACAACAAACGGTTGTTGGAGGATTAAAATCTGGAAAAGTTTTTAGACAAAATTGGTTAGAAAAAGAGAGATTAGTTGATGTTTTTGATGTTAAAAGTGACGTAACTCAAAGTTTATCCGAGGCAGGATATGACAAAGATAAGTTATATTTTGATACAGAAACACCAAGCTATTATCATCCAGGAAAATCTGGACGAGTATTTTTAAATAAAAGTAAAGAAAAGGTGGTTGCTTTCTTTGGTGATATCCATCCAAATATTCTTAAAAAATTAGATATCAAAATAGAAGCATTAGTTGGATTTGAAATTTTTTTAGACAACCTAAAACAACCAAAAAAATCACTTAAAAATCAAAAAATAAATTATAAATTTTCTGATTTTCAGAAATCAGAAAGAGATTTTGCTTTTATTTTAAATAAAAACTTTAAAGTACAAGAGCTAATTGAGGTTATTTCCAATGTAGATAAAGATTTGATTAAATCAGTTAAAGTATTTGATGTTTATGAAGGAAAAAATATTCCAGATAACAAAAAATCTATAGCTTTAAATGTAACCATTCAATCATCAGAAAAAACTTTAAATGAAGAAGATTTAAATAAAATCAATCAAACAATTATTTCTACAGTAGAGTCAAAAATAGACGCTAAAATTAGATCATAGTAATGGCAAATATTGATCATATTAGGAATTTTGCGATTATTGCACATATTGATCATGGTAAATCTACAATAGCAGATAGAATAATTCATAGTTGTGGTGGGCTTACTGAAAGAGAAATGAAAGCACAAGTTTTAGACTCAATGGACATTGAGCGTGAAAGAGGAATTACTATTAAGGCTCAGACTGTAAAACTTAATTACAAAGCCAAAGATGGAAAAGAATATATTTTAAATATTATTGATACACCTGGTCATGTAGATTTTAGTTATGAAGTTAGTAGGTCTTTATATGCATGTGAAGGCTCTATTTTGATTGTTGATAGTACGCAGGGAGTTGAGGCTCAAACTTTAGCAAATGTTTACCAAGCACTAGATACCAATCATGAGATAGTCCCAGTTTTAAATAAAGTTGACTTACCAGCCTCAGATTTAGAAAAAACAAAAAAACAAATAGAAGATGTGATTGGTATTGATACGGAAAATGCTATCCCTTGTTCAGGAAAAACTGGTGAAGGAATTGATGATATATTAGAGCAAATTATTGTGTCACTGCCTGCTCCAGAAGGAGAAAAAGATGCAGATCTAAAATGTTTATTAGTTGATAGTTGGTATGACACTTATATGGGTGTGGTCATTTTAGTGAGAGTTATTAATGGAAAAATTTACAAGAATATGAAAATTAAAATGATGTCCACTAATCAAGAATATATAATTGAAAAAGTAGGTGTATTTACGCCAAAAGCCACAGATATAAATGAATTAAATGCTGGAGAAATTGGTTTTATAACAACAGGTATCAAAATTTTATCAGAAACAAAAGTTGGAGATACTATTTGTGATGCATCCAAACCGCCTATAGATGCTTTACCTGGTTTTAAACCAAGTAAACCGGTTGTTTTTTGTGGCCTGTTTCCTGTTGATAGTTCAGAATATCAAAAATTAAAAGATGGGTTAGCTAAACTTCAATTGAATGATGCTAGTTTTTCTTTTGAGGCAGAGTCATCTACTGCTTTAGGCTTAGGATTTAGATGTGGTTTTTTAGGACTATTACATCTTGAAATAATTACCGAGAGATTAGAAAGAGAATTTGATGTAAATTTATTAACAACAACACCCGGTGTTGTTTACAAAGTATATTTAAATAATGGTGATATTATTAATTTACATAACCCGTCTAGCTTACCTGATCCTACCTTAATAAAACGAATTGAGGAGCCCTGGATTAAGGCAACAGTAATAACACCTGATCAATATTTGGGACCAATAATAAAATTATGTCAGGATAAAAGAGGAACACAAACAAACCTAAGTTATTCTGGCAATAGAGCTGTAATAAATTATGAGCTACCATTGAATGAAGTGGTTTTTGATTTTAATGATAAAATTAAATCAATGACAAGTGGCTATGCAAGTTTTGATTATGAAATTGTAGATAATAGAGAAGGGGATTTAGTAAAACTTGGAATTTTAGTAAATGCAGAGCCAGTTGATGCCTTAGCAATGATGATCCATAAAGATTTTGCGCAAAAAACAGGAAGAGAAGTTTGTGAAAAATTAAAAGATTTAATTCCAAGGCATAATTTTATGATACCTGTTCAGGCTGCAATAGGTGGAAAAATTATAGCAAGAGAAACTATCAAGGGTTTTAAGAAAGATGTTTTAACCAAAATTCATGGTGGTGGGGCCACGGATAGAAAAAGAAAACTTCTTGAAAAACAAAAAAAAGGTAAGGCTAGAGGTAAACAGTTTGGTAGAGTTGAGATTCCTCAAGAGGCATTTATTGGTGTTCTTAAGATTTCAAAGGAAAAATAATTGGAGAGGTGGCCGAGTGGTTGAAGGCGCACGCTTGGAAAGCGTGTAAAGGAGCAATCCTTTCATGGGTTCGAATCCCATTCTCTCCGCCATCAATTAGATTAGACCAAAGTAAGCATTAGAATATAAAAATTTAATATGGTTAAATTAGCCCTATTATACCTATCTAATTTACATTTTTCAAATAATTTTGATGAAGATAAATAAGCATTTTTTTTAAAAAATGTTATAATTTTTTTTTCCTAAAAATTAAAAATATGACAAATAAAAATACCTATCAAGCAGACTCCATTAAAGTTTTAAAAGGTCTTGAGGCAGTAAGAAAAAGACCAGGAATGTATATTGGTGACACAGACGATGGCACAGGTTTACATCATATGGTTTATGAAGTTGTGGATAATTCTATAGATGAAGCATTAGCAGGTCATTGTAAAAATATAAATGTAAGAATTAACTCTGATGGCACCATAACTGTTAATGATGACGGAAGAGGTATTCCTGTTGATATGCATAAAGGAGAAAAAAAATCAGCTGCAGAAGTTATAATGACCCAACTTCATGCTGGAGGTAAGTTTGACCATGATTCGTATAAAGTATCTGGAGGATTACATGGTGTAGGTGTTTCAGTTGTAAACGCCCTGTCTGAAAAATTACAATTAGAAGTAAATAGAGATGGAAAAAAACATTTTATAGAATTTAAAAATGGTGAAGCAAAAGCACCTTTAAAAGTTACTGGAAAATCAAAAGAAACTGGCACTCAAATAACCTTTTTACCATCTAAAGAAATATTTTCGTCGATAAAATTTAGTGCAAATATTTTAATAAAAAGAATGAGAGAGTTAGCTTTTTTAAATAAAGGAATTAAAATAATATTTACAGATGCTAGTCAGAAAAAAGAAAAAGTTATAGAATTTAAATTTGATGGTGGTGTTTTAGAATTTGTAGATTTTCTAGACGAAAAACGAGAAAAATTACAAAACAAAAATGGAAATGATTTATTTAAAAAGCCAATTTATATCGAAGGAAAAAAAGATAATATTGAATTAGAATGTTCTTTAAAGTGGAATGGAAGTTATGCTGAAGATATTTTTCCATACACGAATAACATATTTCAAAAAGATGGTGGAACACATTTGTTAGGTTTTAGAAGTGCACTAACAAGAGTAATTAATAAATATGCTAATGAACATAATCTCCTTAAAAAAAATAAATTAGCAATTTCAGGAGACGACATTAAAGAAGGGCTTACTTGTGTTTTGTCTACTAAAATTCCAGATCCAAAGTTTTCATCACAAACTAAAGATAAGCTAGTTTCTTCAGAAGTAAGAATGATTGTAGAGACAGTCGTTAATGAAAAATTATCTATATGGTTTGATCAAAACCCCTCAGTTGCGAAAATAATTTTAGCTAAAGTTATTCAGGCTGCTATGGCAAGAGATGTTGCTAGAAAAGCTAGAGAAAATGTTAGACGTAAAGGAGCGTTGGAATTAAGTGGACTTCCAGGAAAACTAGCAGATTGTCAAATAGGGAAGCAAGAAGGAACAGAATTGTTTATTGTTGAGGGTGATTCAGCTGGTGGCTCTGCTAAACAAGGAAGAAATAGATCAAATCAAGCAGTTTTACCTTTAAGAGGTAAAATTTTAAATACATATGTTGAAGATTTATCTAGCAAAAAAAATGGTAATGGAGATGCATCTGAACAACAAAGAACTAAAGCTTTATCAAAAATGATTTCTTCTAATGAAATAGTTACTTTAATTAATGCATTAGGATTAGATCCAAAAACTCAAGAGCTAGATTTAAAAGATTTAAGATATGGGAAAATTATTATCATGACGGATGCTGATGTTGATGGTTCTCATATTAGAGCATTATTGCTAACCTTTTTTAATAATAAACCATTTAATAAACTGATTGAAAATGGACATGTATATTTAGCTCAACCACCATTATTTAAAATTAACAAAGGTACGAAAGGAATATATATAAAAGACGAAAAAGAATTGGAAGATTATATAGTTAAGAATAGCAAAGAATTGAAAAAAATTAAAAAAGGTTCAAAGGAATTTGTTAAAGAGTTAGATTTAGAAAAGTCTAAAATGAATATTCAAAGATTTAAAGGATTGGGTGAAATGAATCCAGAAGAATTATGGAGCACAACTCTTGATCCTGAAACAAGAAATTTACTCCAGGTTCAATACTCTAAAGATCTCAAAAAAGACCAAAGTTTAATTCATACTTTAATGGGTAATGATGTTGCATTACGAAAAGATTTTATTATCTCTAATGCAATTAATGTACAAAATCTTGATATCTAATAATGAAGTTTTTTGAAACTTCAAAACTTCATTCATTTAAAAAATCAACATATATTAGTTTAAGATGGATAGGTATAATTGGACAATTAACTGCTGTCAATTTTGTCTATTTTTTTCTAAATTTTGAATTTGATTTTATTATATCAAATTTAATTATATTTTTTGGTATCTTAAGTAATCTTTATTTAATTTTTATTTATAAGAAAACTCAATTATCAGATAGGTCAGCATTTTTATTCTTAGTTATTGATATATTTCAATTAGGCATTTTACTTTATTTAACAGGAGGTATTGTAAATCCTTTTGTAATCTTCTTATTAATACCAAGTGTTTTTTCATCTTCCAATTTAAGCTTTATAACCAATTCATTACTTGTATTATTAACAACAATCGTAATTATTATTCTTACATTTTATTCGGAGGCCTTACCAAGTCCGTTAAATGAACATTTTCATGTTAGTCCATATTATTATTATTCAATCCCTGTTGCTTTAATAATAGCTTTATTTTTTTTGAATTATTTTGCAATGACTTTTGGAACACAATCTCGTTTAAGAAAAGAAGCTTTAGCAAAAATGGAAGAAGTAATGGCAAAAGAGCATGAACTTTTATCTTTAGGTGGTCAAGCTGCTGCTGCCGCCCATTCGTTAGGAACACCACTTTCAACAATTAAGATTATTACCCAAGATCTGGTTAAACAATTTAAGGGGAATAAAGATATAGAAAAAGATATTGAATTATTATCAAGTCAAGTGCAGAGATGTAATGATATTTTAAAACGTTTAAGCTTAAATCCAGTAGAAGAAGACGATTTTATTGATATTGATCTTACAATGAGAGATTACTTGTCTGAGATTATTTCATCATTTAAAGAAATAAGTAAGAAAAACTTTGTTTTTAATTTTGATCAAGATTCTAATATTAAAAAAATTACAAAATCTATAGAAATTGTCTATGGTTTAAGAAATTTTATTGGTAATGCAAATAAATTTTCTAGAGACACAGTTTATATTAATCTTAAAAGTGACAGCGAAACAACAGAGGTTGTAATTGAAGATGATGGAAAAGGTTATCCAAGAGATGTTTTATCAAAGATTGGTGAACCTTATTTAAGATCAAGTAATCCTCAAGAAAAATCAAAAACAGGTCTGGGACTTGGATTGTTTATAGGAAAAACTCTTTTAGAAAAAAACTTCGCATCAATAAATTGCAGAAATTCTAAAACTAGAAGTGGTGCCGAAGTTATCGTTAAATGGAAAAATAAAGACCTATTTAATATTTAATGAAATTTTTTTTTTGTATCAAACAAAGAGCTCAATTGAGATATCATGACATCACCTAATTCATTGACATCAGTAATTTTGATTGCTTTATCATAATATCTTGAAACATCATGACCAATTCCAATAGCCAAAACTTCTATTTCAGTTTTGTTTTCTATAAATTTGACCATTTTTTTAAGATGTTTTTCTAAAAAGTCTCCTGAATTGACTGAAAGTGTTGAGTCGTCAACTGGAGCTCCATCAGAAATAACCATTAATATTTTTCTTTCTTCTTTTCTTTTTTTTATTCTGTTGTAAGCCCAAGAGATTGCTTCTCCGTCAATATTTTCTTTAAGTAAACCTTCTTTTAACATTAACCCCAAATTGTTTTTTGCTTGGCGCCAATGGGTATCGGCACCTTTATATATTATATGTCTTAAATCATTTAATCTTCCAGGAGTTTTAGGTTTTGAGCTCTTGTTCCACAGCTCTCTACTTTGTCCTCCTTTCCAGTTTTTTGTTGTAAAACCTAAAATTTCAACTTTAACAGAACATCTTTCAAGAGTTCTAGATAATATATCTGCACAAATTGCTGCAATTGTAATAGGTCTTCCTCTCATGGATCCAGAGTTATCAATTAACAAAGTTACAATTGTATCTTTAAAATCTAAATCTTTTTCTTTTTTGAAAGATAGAGAATTGTAGGGATCCATTATAATTCTTGGTAATTTTGAACTATCTAGTAGGCCTTCTTCTAAATCAAATTCCCAAGCACGATTTTGTTTAGCAAGCAATTGTCTTTGAAGCTTATTTGCAAGTTTAGTAATTACATCTTGAAAACCAACCAATTGTTGATCCAAAGTTTTTCTAAGTTTTGTTGCTTCATCAGCGTTTTCTAAATTTTCAGCTTTAGTAATTTCATCATACTGAGTTGTAAAAGTTTTATAATCAAGATTTAGATTATCAATATTTTTTTGAAGGATTTGCTCAGAGCTTTGTTCATCTGACTCCGTGTCCGAAAGTTGTTCATCTAAATTAAATTCATCAACATTATAATCAGCATCTAATGTAGCTTGAGTTTCTTGATCATTATTTTCGTCTTTATTATCCTCAGTATTTTTATCTTGATCATCATTTGATGGATTGTCTTGACCTTGTTCTTGATTTTCATCATTTTTTTCTTCATCCTCTTCGCTTTGAAATATATCCATTTCTTCTAAAATTTTTGAAAATCTTGAGCTGTAATTGTTTTGATCTTCCAGATTTTCTTGTAAAAATTTTTTATGTTTTTCCAACGATTGTTCGAAATCTTTCTCCCAAAAACTTAACATTTTTGTGGTTAAAGGATTTAGTTTTATTTGATGAAAATTTTTAAGCATATAAAGCTCAAAAGCCTCTGTTACTGGTACATCTTCTTTTGTTTTTAATTGATCTTTTCTTTTACGATTTATTATTTGATCATAGTTATCATGAAAATTTTTTTCTATTCCTTTAAGCATTTTTCCACCTAATGCTTCATATCTAATTTTTTCAGCAATATTATAAAGCGATCTTGATGAAGTGTTAGAAGGTAAATTTTTTCTATAAATACTATCGTTAGAAAATTTTTTTTTTAGAGCAGAAGAGTCTGTTTCGGCACGTAATCTTATAAAATCACTAGGATTTGTTAAATTATCAATTTCAATTGTGCTTAAATCCTTTTTTTTATTCTCTGGGTTTCTTTTATCCAAACCAAAATCATCTGAAATTACTTTTGCAGTTGATGATAGAGCTATTCTAAATTTTTCTTTTAAACTTGTCTCTCTGCTACTCATCTAAATTTGAATATTGATCAAAGACTCTGGCAATTCTTCACCAAAACATCTTTGATAATATTCTGCGATAGTATTTTTTTCAATATCATCACATTTATTCAGAAAAGTTACCCTAAAAGCATAACCAGTATCCTTAAAAATTTCTGAATTTTCTGCCCAGTGCATAACAGTTCTTGGACTCATTACTGTTGAAATGTCACCTGCAACAAATCCTTTTCTGGTTAAAGAAGCGACTTTAATCATATTGGCAACTTTTTCTTTACCTTTTGCATTATTAAGATTTTTATTTTTTGCTAGAACAATGTCTAATTCTCTTTCGAGACCAAGATAGTTCAGTGTAGTAACTATATTCCATCTATCCATCTGACCTTGGTTAATTTGCTGCGTTCCATGATATAGGCCTGTTGTGTCGCCTAAACCAACTGTATTAGATGTAGCAAATAATCTAAAAAACTTATTTTGTTTAATAACTTTATTCTTATCTAGGAGTGTAAAATTTCCTTCTGCTTCCAAGACCCTTTGAATTACAAACATTACATCTGGTCTTCCAGCATCATACTCATCAAAAACAAGAGCTACAGGGTTTTGAATAGACCATGGTAAAATACCCTCATTAAACTGCGTAACTTGTTTACCGTCCTTTAGAACTATCGCATCTTTTCCAATTAAGTCTATTCTACTAACATGACTGTCCAAATTTACTCTAATGCATGGCCAATTTAATCTTGCTGCAATTTGCTCTATGTGAGTAGATTTTCCAGTACCATGATACCCCTGAACTAATACTCTTTTATTGAAAGCAAAACCAGATATTATTGCCATCGTAGTATCTCTATCAAATTTATAACTTTTATCTATTTCAGGAACGTATTCATTTTTTTTTGAAAATGCGTCTACTTCCATTTCAGATTCGATACCAAAAGTTTGTTTTAAGGAAACTTTAATATCAGGTTGTATATTAAGATTTGGAGTCAATTTTTTCTCTATATGTGTTTTTTAGCTGTGTGTAAGCTAATGTAATTAGTTTTAGTTTTTCCTCGTATTTTTTATTTCCAGCATTTATATCTGGGTGAAATTTTTTGACAAGTAATTTGAACTTATCCTGTATTTGTTTCCATTTTAAGCCAACTGAAATACCCAATATACCAAAGGCTTTAATGTCATTGTGGTTAAATTTAAATTGACGCATATGATCATATTCTCCATTAATTTTATCTTTATCTAATTCATCTCTCAATGTGTTGTTCCATAGAACTTTAAAAAAATTATCAGATGAACTAAAGCTTTGGGTGGGTTTATGCCAAATCATATCAGACTTTAAGAAATCCATAACTTGATCATCATTCATCCCAGAAAAATAATTCCAATTTTTATTGAATTCTTTTACGTGCTCCAAACAAAGCATTCTATATTTTTTACTATTATCTTTTTCAACTGGAGCCTTATAATCACCAATTTTACTACAATTATTCCAGTCACAAATATTTTTCATGATATATAATAATATTTATGGATATAAATGAGTTAATTGCAATTGTAAAAAAAAAATTACAAGATCAAGTTAATATTCAAGATATCAATATTGAAGATAAGTCTTTTCTGCATAAAAATCATGCTGGAAATCAAAAAGGGAAATTTCACTTAAAAATTAATATTCAATCAATGGAGTTAAAAAAACTAAATAGAATTGAAAGCACTAAAATAATTTATAGAATTTTAGATAAAGAATTAAAGGAATTTATACACTCAATCCAAATTTTAATTAATTAATTCTTTTTTTAAAAATAAAGCTAAACTTTTTTTACTATATTCTTTATTTATAGCTGGAGAGCCTATTTTTTTTAATAGAACTAAACTAATTTTATTAGAATTATTTTTTTTATCTTTAAGCATAAATGATAAAATTTTATTTAAATCTTTTACTTTGAATAAAGTATTTAGTTTTGACGGTAATTTTGCATTTGAAATATGATTTATAATTATACTATGTTCCTTTTTGTTTAGTAAATTACTTTTTAAACTAAAATTTAAAGCAGTATGCATCCCAAGTATTACTGCCTCACCATGATTAAGTTTCTTAGAATAGCCTAATGATGCCTCATAAGCATGGGCAAAGGTATGACCAAAATTTAAAATCTTTCTTAATCCCTTCTCTTTTTCATCTTTTTCGACAACACTTTTTTTTATCTTACAACTTTCATAGATAGCTTTTTGAATAAATGGAGCAGATAGATTAAAAATTTTATTACTATTCCTATTCAAAAAATTATAAAAACTTTTATTAGCAATAAGTGAGTGCTTTAATATTTCTCCATATCCACAAACTATTTCTCTTTTTGGAAGAGTGTTTAAAAATTGAGTATCGGAAATAACTAGATTTGGTTGATAAAAACTTCCAATTAAATTTTTGCCATATTTAGTGTTTACACCTGTTTTTCCTCCAATAGAGGAGTCAACTTGAGACAAAAGCGTTGTTGGAATATTAATAAATTTTAAGCCTCTTTTAAATAGACTTGCTGCAAAACCTGTAACATCTCCAGTAATGCCTCCACCAATTGAGATTAAACAATCCTCTCTTGAAAAGTTTTTTTTCAGCAGAATGTCTAAAATTTTATTAACACTACTTTGATTTTTATTTATTTCATTCGCTTTAAAAAAATGAATATAAAGATCTTTTTTATTTAAAGACTTTTTTATTTTTGAAATAATTTTTTTTGAAATATTTTTATCTATAATTAATAAGCACTTTTTAAATTTAAGAGAATTTTTTTGGACAATATTACCAATATTGTTTACTAAATTTGATCCAATAATAATTGGATAGGATTGCGATTTTGTATTTATATTTAATTTAATGGGTTTCATAAATTTTTAAGATATTTTTAGTAATTTCATTTTTTGAAAGATTATCACATTTAATTTCATATAAAGCTTTTGAGTAAATGTTAGATCGTTTTTTTATTAAATCAATTAATTCATTATCTGTAGCGTTGAAAGCAATGGGTCTTTTTTTACTATTTTTAATTCTATTTAATAATATTTCATAGTTCCAGTTTAACCAAAATGATAAATGGTTTTTTATAACTTCTTTTCTTATATCTTTATTTGTAAAGGCTCCACCACCAAGGGATATAACGGTGTTATTTAATTTCAGCTTTTTCAATGTTACTTTTTCCTCAAATTTTCGAAAATAATTTTCACCTTTAGTTTCAAATATTTTTCTAATTGACATTCCTAGCTCATTTTCAATTTCTTTATCAATGTCTACAAAATCTAATTTTAATTTTTTTGCAATCATTGAGCCTATAGAACTCTTTCCTGATCCCATCATCCCTAAAAAAACAAGATTTTCTTTTGATTTCATAAGTTTCTTTATTGAAAAAACACAAATATGTCTTAATTTGAAATTATCTAAAGTTATATGGAAATTAATAAAAATACAAGTTCAGGTAAAACTAATATTACTGGAATAGTAATCAAATTAATTCTAGGTTTAGTCTTAATTTTAGGTATTATTTTTTTTCTTAATAAAATTGATTTTCCAGCTCCAAAAAAAGAAATAAAAAAAATTATCCCTAATGAAACTTTTAAAGTTGTTAAATAATAAATATTTATCAATTATAATTATATTTTCGTTTTCATCTATTTTTGCAATTGCAGAGGATCAACCTATAGATATTTGGAATATTGATAAAAAATCAATAGAAGCTGAGTCTGAATTAAATACATCTGATGAAAAAATAAAGCCAAAAACAGAGAGCAATATTTATGATATGCAGGCCAATAAAAAAAAGGACAGTATTAAACTAGATCAAGCACTTGTTTCCAAGGAAACTAAAATAATTGGATTATATGATCCTGAAGATTATGGCTTGAGTATTAATATGTGGTCAAATTCTGATGGTTTAAAATTAAAAAATCTTTTTGAAAATATAGATAAATTTGATCTTTCTAATGACGCTTCTGAGATTTTAGATATCTCATTACTAACAAATGCATATTATCCAAATCAGAATATTACAGAAGAAGAATTCTTAGAACTAAAATCAAGTTGGTTGATTAAAAATTCAAATGAAGAATTAATTGAAGAATACTTAATTAAAAATCAAATTGTTAATTTACATCCAGAATTAACCAGACACTTAGTTGATAATTATTTGTCACAATCAGATGTGAAAAAATCATGTGAAATTTTTTCTAAAATTAATCAACCTATTGATGACGAATATTTATCTAAATTTAATTTATATTGTCTAATTAATTATGGCAAAAATGAAGAAGCTCAATTAATTTTGGATTTAAAAAAAGAATTAGGTTTTGAAGATGAATATTATGAAAATAAAATTAATTATTTATTTGGATATATAGAAGAAGTAGATAAAAAAATATCAGAAAAATCTATTTTAGATTTTCATTTAGCACATAGAACTAATTCTGAGTTTTTATTTGAGCCAAAAAAAGAAACACCTAAATTAATTTGGAAATACTTATCTGCATCTAATTTACTTTATAACATTAAAGATATTGAAATAACAGATATTGAAAAAATTTCATCAATTGAACAAGCTACACATGATAAGAATTATTCTGAAGAAGAATTGTTTGAGTTTTATAAGAGATTTCAATTTACATTAAATCAACTTCTTAATACTAAAGAATCTTATAAATCTATGTCATCTATTGAGGGGAAAGCCTTAGTATATCAAAGACTACTTTTGACTGAAGAACCAAAGTTAAAACTTGAATTAATGAAAATTTTAAAAGATATTTTTAATTCAGAAGGTGTAGGAAATGCTTTTGATGATGAGTTAAAAAATTTTTTAAAACAGATAGACCCTGAAGATGTGCCTTCTAATTTTACAACTTTCTATAATGATTATGTAAAAAATGATGAAATAATTAATAAAAAAATTAAGTATAACAATAAAATTTTACATCAATCTAAATTAATAAATTATTTTAATGGAAATTATGCAAAATCTAAAATTGAAGAAGACCTTAACAAATTTTTAAAGAAAATTAAAAAAGATAAAAAATATGTTTTATCTATAAAAGATAAAATTTTTCTTGAAGCTTTAAAGTCAGATGGAATAGAAATTTCTAAAAAATATGAAGGACTTTACAAAATCAATAAATCTGAAATGCCTGCAGATATTCAGTCTATGATTGATAATAAAGAGGTGGGTGCTGCATTACTAAGGATTATTGAAGTAATTGGTCCAGATAAAATAGAAAATATTGATGATGATACGGTTTACTTTATCATTAATACTTTAAATCAGCTAGATACCGATTTGATTAGAAACAAACTTTTATTAAAAGTTCTTCCTTTAAAAGTTTAAAAATTATAATAAAATAAATTTATGACTGTTAAAGCTATTATAACTGAGCCTAATAAATTACTTAGACAAGTCTCAAAATCTGTTGATCATGTAGGAAAAGAAGAGCAAAAATTAATGGATGATATGCTGGAGACTATGTATGCAGCCCCTGGAATAGGTCTTGCAGCAATTCAAATAGGTGTCCCAAAAAGAATTATCGTAATGGATATCAGTAAAGAAGAAGGAAAAAAAGAACCTAGATATTTTGTGAACCCAGTTATAAAAAATAAAGATCCAATAAATGTTACTTACGAAGAAGGCTGTCTATCTGTGCCTGATCAATTTGCAGAAATTGATAGACCCAGCAAATGTGAAGTAGAATATTTAGATTACAATGGAAAAAAACAATTATTGAAAGCTGATGGACTACTTGCAACATGTATACAACATGAAATGGATCATTTAGAAGGAATACTTTTTATTGACTATCTATCAAAATTAAAAAGATCGATGATTATTAAAAAGTTATCTAAATTAAAATCAAATACTGCAGTTCTTTAATTAATGCCTAAAAAAATTGTTTTTATGGGTACACCAATGTTTGCGGTTCCAATATTAAAATCTTTATATCAGAATGGTTACCCTATTTCTGATGTTTATACTCAACCTCCACAAAAATCTCAAAGAGGTCAACAAATTAATAAATCACCTATACAAGGAATTGCCGAAACTCTAAATTTAGAATACAGAACTCCAAAATCTTTAAAAGATAATAAAGAAGAGCTTGAATACTTTAAGAATATAGATGCAGATCTTGCGATAGTTGTTGCTTATGGACAAATTATTCCAAAAGAATTTTTAGACTTAACTAAAAAAGGATTTATTAATATTCATGCTTCTATACTGCCAACATGGAGAGGGGCAGCACCAATACAGCGATCAATTATGAATCTTGATAAAGAAACAGGTATAACTATTATGAAAATAGCTGAACAATTAGATGCAGGTCCAGTATGCAATACTTATAAAATAAATTTAGAAAATAATTTAAATGCCCAAGATGTTGCTGAACAACTCTCTTTATTGGCAGCTGAGAAAATATTAGATAATATTGAGAATATACTAGATGATAAAGCAAAATTTATTGAACAAGATCACAAACAAGCGACTTATGCTTCTAAAATACAAAAATTAGAAGGTAAGATTGATTGGAATGAAAATGCTTTAAATATTATTGGTAAAATAAATGGTTTGTACCCAGTGCCTGGTGCTTTTTTTATTTTTAAAGGTGAAAGATATAAAATATTAAAAGCAGAAATTAGTAATGGAACTGGAAGCCTAGGTGAGGTTGTGTCTGATTATTTAGAAGTTGCTTGTGGAAATGGTCAATCTATTAAAATTAAAGAAATACAAAGACAAGGAAAAAAGCCACAAAATATTGGTGAATTTAAGCTTGGTTCACAGATTAAAAAAGGTTCATTGCTTTAAATGTTCAGATATCAATTACTTATTGAATATGTGGGCACAAATTTCAGAGGGTGGCAAATTCAAAAGAAAGGTTCAACAATACAAGGTCTAATCCAGGAGAAACTTACAAAGCTTTTAAAACAAAAAATAATTTTAAACGGTTCGGGCAGAACTGACACAGGAGTTCATGCAATTGAACAATCTGCTCACTTTGATTGTGAGAATGAAATAATAGATTTAACAAAATTCTTAAAATCAATTAATCATTTTTTAAATGAAGAGGGTATTGCAATCATAAAGATTAAAAAAAGAAGCAACAAATTTCATTCTAGATTTTCTGCAAAACAAAGAATTTATAAATATATAATTTTTAATCAAATAAGTACCCCGGTGATTGAAAAAAAAAGAGGTTGGCATGTTAGAAAACCTTTAGATTTAGATCTAATTAAAAAAGGAGCAAAAAAATTAATTGGAACTCATGACTATTCTACTTTTAGATCTTCAAGTTGTCATGCCAAAAGTCCAATTAAAACTATTAAATCAATAAAAATTAAATCATCAAAAAATAAAATTGAAATAGAGTTTAATTCACAATCTTTTTTACAACAACAGGTTAGATCTATGGTTGGATGTTTAAAATATTTAGGTGAAAAAAAATGGGACTTAAAAATGTTTGAGAAATCATTTAAGTCTAAAAAAAGAATATTATGTGCACCACCAGCGCCACCTGAAGGACTTTTTTTAGCGAGAGTTATTTATTAATTTTTTTTTGTTACTCATTGCAAATTTCTTATTTATTCTCCATCTCGACTCAGATCTTATAATATAGCCACAACAATTTTTAGATTTACATTTGCATGGAAATTGTTTGTGATCTTCATCGTATCCAAACCCATAATCACAAGTAATTTCCTCACCTTTTTTGATATTTCTAATTGCTTTGACCCATATCTTTAATCCCTTACCATCATAGTCACAATTATTATTACATGAATGGTTAATTAATCTTGCTGTATTCCATGAAAAGTCTCCATCAAGATCGTATCTTTTGTTGATAGTAAATAAATAAATAGGTTTACTATTATCATATTTATCTGATTCTGCAGTTTGCTTTTTAGTAATCAATTTTCCCAAATAATCAATTATTTTTGTGCCTTCCTTAATATCTTTTGTGGCATAAAGACCTCTACCTTTTTTATCAATATCAGATTTTTTAATTATATAGGATTTCATAAAGATTTTTTAGAACTTATGTGAGAATTATCAATTAAATTCTATTAAGGCATCAACATGTCTTTGAGTACTATCTTGAAGTGCTTTAAGATCATAACCACCCTCAAGTATTGATACAACATTTCCATTACAAAATGATTTTGAAAGTTCCAAAGTTCTTTTAGTAATCTTGTAAAAGTCTTCTGATCCTAATTTTAGTTGTGCCAATGGATCATCAATATGTGCATCAAAACCCGCAGAAAACAATAAAAACTCAGGTTTAAATTCTTTAATTTTATTTAATACATGCTCATAGGCATTCAGGTATTCCTCAGCAGTTGTACCTGCTTCAAGTGGAATATTAAAAATATTATTAAACTTACCTGTTTCTTTTTTTGAGCCAGATCCTGGATAATAAGGATATTGGTGTGTCGAAATATATAAAACTTTTTCATTATTATAAAAAATATCTTGAGTTCCATTCCCGTGGTGAACATCAAAGTCAATAATTGCAACTTTGTTATATTTATATTTTTCAATTAAGTAATTAGCTCCAACAGCAACATTATTATAAATACAAAACCCCATTGCCTTATCTTTTTCAGCATGGTGTCCTGGTGGTCTAACAGCACAAAAAGCATTTTTAAAATCTTTATTTTGAACACCATCGATTGCAGTAATTATTGAGCCCACAGCATCTTTGGTTGCATCTTTGCTTCCAGGAGAAACAACTGTATCTCCATCAAGAAAAGCTAAACCATTTTCTGGAAATGATTTGCTTACTAGATCTATATATTCAAAAGAATGTGTATTAATTAAAAAAGATTGATCAAACTTAGTTGGTTTTTTCCATATTAAATTTTTGTTATTTAATCTTTTAAAGTTATCAATAACTGCAGTAACTCTATCAATTTTTTCTGGGTGTCCTTCGCCTGTCTTGTGATTTTGATAAGTATCAGAAGTAATTAAGCCAGTTTTCATTTAAGATTGATATTTTTGATAAACTCTTTCTCGATTAACTTTATTCATACCCTTAGTTGTCTCTACAAATTCATTTCTTAGCTCTCTATTTTTAAAAATATAAAAACAAATAGTGTCTCTAGAATGATAAATAGCCTTTAACTCATCATCAATATCATTCAATTCATTTGGAATATTTGCGTTAATGCAAATCATTAAAAATAATTTTTTAGTATTTCAGTATATATTTTTGTCAGTTTTTTTAAATCAGACAAAGAAACAGCTTCATCAACTTTATGCATAGTTTTGCCGACCAACCCAAACTCTAAGCAAGGGGCTATTTTTCTAATAAATCTTGCATCAGAAGTTCCACCCGTTGTTGAAAGTTTAGGTTTAATTTTTGTGACTTTTTTAATTATATCTTGGATCATATAAGTAGTGTTATTAGGCTTAGTAAGAAAAGCCTCTCCAGATACACTATAATCAATCTTATATTTTGATTTATTTTTATCACTTATATTTTTTATAATTTTATTAATTTTTATTTTAATAGAATTTGAAGAATGTTTATTATTAAATCTTATATTAAATTTAGCATTTGCTAATCCTGGTATTACATTATCTGCAAAGTTATCAATATTAATTTTAGTAATTTCAAGATTTGTTGGTTGAAAATCTTTTGTACCATTATCAAATTTAATTTCTTTTAATTCTTTAAGTATTTGTACTAATGCAGTAGATGGATTGTTTGCTCTATTAGGGTATGCAACATGTCCTTGAATGCCAATTATAGATAATCTTCCAGTCATACTTCCTCTTCGACCTATCTTAATCATTTCACCCAATTTATTTGGGTTCGTCGGCTCTCCAACTAAGCAAAAATCTATCTTTTCTTTTTTCTTTTTTAAATATTCAACTACTTTTTTTGTGCCATTAATTGCAACTCCTTCTTCATCACCAGTGATCAAAAGGCTGATAGAGCCGTTAAAATCTCTTTTATTTGCAACAAAATTACTGACTGCTGAAACAAATGCAGCAATTGAGCTTTTCATATCGTTTGCACCCCTTCCAATTAAGTAACCCTTTTTAATAGAAGGTTTAAATGGATTTACTGTCCAATCTTTTAAATTTCCTGCTGGCACAACATCTAGGTGACCCGCATAACAAAAATTTGGTCCTTTATTACCAAGTCTTGCATAAAGATTTTTTACTGGCTTAGTATCTTTTTCTCTAAATTCCAAAACTTTAGTTTTAAATCCAAGAGTTTTTAGTTTTTTCTCTAAGAACTTCATTATTCCAGCATCAACAGGTGTTACAGTTGGAAATTTAATTAGCTCTTTAGCTAATTGAAGTTCATTTATAGTAGCCATTGTAAATCTATTCTCTTAATAAATCGTTAACAGAAGTTTTAGATCTTGTTTTTTCATCAACTTGTTTGATTATTACAGCACAATATAACGAAGGAGCAGAAGCATTATTTTTATCTGGTAACGATCCAGGTACAACTACTGAATAGGGAGGAATTTTTCCATAAGTAATTTCCCCACTATTTCTATTTACTATCTTGGTAGATTGTCCAATATACATTCCCATACTTAAAACAGATCCTTCTCCAACAATAACACCCTCAACAACTTCAGACATAGCTCCAATAAAGCAGTTGTCCTCAATTATTGTTGGTAATGCTTGAGCAGGTTCCAATACTCCACCAATTCCACTTCCTGCAGAAATATGACAGTTTTTTCCTATTTGGCAGCAACTACCAGCACGACTAAAAGTATCCATCATAGTACCTTCATCAATATATGCTCCAATATTAACATAGCATGGCATAAGCACTGCATTTTTTCCAACAAAAGATCCTTTTCTAACTGGTGAATTTGGCACCATTCTAAAACCTGCTTTTTCATGATCTTCTTTAGTCCAACCAGCAGTTTTACCTTTTAACAAGTGTGCTTTGTCATACCAGCTACTGTATGGACCATTTAAATTTTCCATTGGGTATATTCTAAAACTAAGCATAATAGCTTTTTTAATATGTTGATGAGTAACCCATTCATCATTTATTTTTTCTGCAACTCTTACTTTACCACTATCTAAATCATCGATCATTTGATTGATGGTATCTTTTAAACTTTGGTCAGAATCTTGATTTACATTATCTCTATTTTCCCATGCTTCATTTATAATTTTTTCTATATCGCTCATATTTTTCTTTTAGATAGTTAATTTAATTACTCTTTAATATATTAATTTCTTGTAAAAAAGAAGGCAAGTTCTTAATCTTATAATCTATATATGGTTTGTCTGAGTCTTTTTTTGCAAATGCTTCTTCATTTTCTAACCAACAAGTTTTCATTCCTAAATTTTTAGCTTGTTCTAAATTATGAGCAATATCCTCAATTAAAATTGATTGATTTGGATTAATATCAAACTTTTTTATCAGTTTTTTATAGGGATTTAAGTGAGGCTTTGGAATAAAGTTAGCATCTACAATGTCAAAAGCTCCATCAAACAAGCCGTCTATTCCTAATTGTTTAGTAACATTTTCAACGTGAGCATGAGAACCATTAGTAAAGATAATTTTTTTCTCTTTAATTTTAATTAATTCTTCTCGTAACTTTAAATCTTTAGGTAACCAACTAATATCTATATCATGTACAAATTCAAGAAAGTCGTGCGGATCTATGTTGTCCTGTTTCATTAATCCTGACAATGTAGTTCCATATTCATAAAAATATTTTTTTTGCAATTCTTTTGCTTTTACTAAATCCACATTCATTTTTTCTGAAATAAAAGCACTCATTTTCTTATCTACTTCAGAGAAAACTTTAGTTTGACCGCTATAAAGAGTGTTATCTAGATCAAATATCCAGTATTTTATGTCTATTAATTCTTTCATTGTCTTATCAAAGTCCCTGAACCTTTATCAGATAATAATTCAAAAAGTAAAGAGTGGTTTTTACGACCATCAATAATAACAACACCTTTAACACCATTACTTGCAACATCTAAACAATTATTAATTTTTGGGATCATACCACCAGTAATTGTTTCATTATCAATTAAATTTTTAATAGAGCTTGAATTAATTTCTGAAATTAGTTTTTTATCATTATCTAAAACACCTTCAACATCACTCATAATAATTAATCTTCTTGCTTCAATTTTTTTGGCAATTGATCCAGCGGCAGTGTCAGCATTTATATTATACGTTTGATTATTATTATCTAATCCTAATGGAGCAATAATAGGTACTTTTTTATCATTTATAATTTTATCAATGATTGTTTTATCAATTTTAGTTGGTGTTCCAACAAATTCTAATTCTTCATTTTCTTTGATTACAGTAATGATGTTATTATTTTTTGAATTAATAGTTTCGCTATTACAAGATTGTTTTTTTAACGCTTCAACTATCTCTTGATTAAATTCTATTAATACTTGCTCTACTACTTCAATAGTTTCTTTTCCTGTAATTCTAAGTCCTTTAATAAATTCACTTTTTATTCCCAATTCATTTAATTTTTTACTTATTCTTTTGCCACCACCATGAACAATTATTGGAATAAAACCTAATTTGTTTAATGTAGTAATATCTTTTATAAAAATATTAAATAAATTTTGATCAACTAAAACGCTTCCACCACATTTAATAACAATATATTCGTCATTATACTTTTCTAGATATTTTTTTACTTCATCAATTGAAGGGCCATCAGATGGAAGAATTTTTTTTAACTCCTCTTCTTTGATATCAAGCATTAAGTTGCTGTTTTGATAGTAGTTCGTTTCATTATAAAAACTTGTTGAGCCATAGTTAAAATATTATTAACAGTCCAATAAATCACAAGCCCCGCAGGGAATGGTGCTAAAATTACTGTTAGAAAGAGCGGGAAGAACATAAATATTTTTGCCTGCATAGGGTCAGTTGGTGCAGGGTTTAATTTTTGTTGAATAAACATAGAAACTCCCATTGCAATTGGCCACGCACCAATCATTAAAAATGAAGGTACATCGTATGGCAATAATCCAAATAAATTAAACAGTGATGTTGGGTCTCTTTCTGATAAATCTTGTATCCAACCAAAGAAAGGCATTTGTCTCATTTCAATTGTTACGAATAAAACTTTATACAAGGCAAAAAACACTGGTATTTGAACAAGGATAGGCAAACATCCAGACATAGGATTTACTTTCTCTTTTTTATAAAGAGCCATCATCTCTTGCTGTAATTTCATTTTATCGTCTTTATGAAGATCCTTAAGTCTTGCCATCTCTGGCTGCAACTGTTTCATCTTAGCCATACTTTTGAATGAGAAGTTTGCAAGTGGGAAAAATGCAAGTCTAATACAAAACGTAATTGCAATAATTGCAAGACCGTAGTTACCAAATAATTTAAAGAAGTAGTCTATGCCATGAAATAATGGCTTAGTGATAAAGTATAAAAACCCCCAATCAATTGCTAGATCATACTTGTCTATTTTTAAAGACTCGGCGTATCCATCAATTATATCTACTCTTTTAGCAGCTACTATAACTTGCATTTTATCATCAATAGTAGAGTTTCCTCTTAGTTCTAGAGGCTCTGTGCCAACAAAATTTGCACGAAATTTATCTTTATAATCAAAAGTAGTTTTAAACTCTTTACCACTTGGGGGGATTAGCGAAGTTATCCAAAATTTATCTGAAATTCCAAGCCATCCTTTTTGAGAAGTTTTTGAGAATTTTTCCTCTTGAATATCATCATAATCTTCTTCAATTAACTCATCATCTAATGTAGCCAGAAGACCTTCGTGAAGAATATAAAAGTTTGATATTTCTGGAATTTTATTTCTTATAATTTGTCCATAAGAATAAAAATCATAGGCTTTATCTGTTGAATTAATAATTCTTTGTTTAATAGTGAATAAAAATTTATCATCCAGCGATATCTCTTTTTCAAAAGTAATCCCTTGATCATTAGTCCATGATAATTTTACTGGAGACTGATCAGTTAATCTATTATTTCCTGATGTTGACCAAATAGAGTTTGAATTTGGAATATCAATATTTTTATCAGTAGTTATAAAACCACTTTCAATTAAGTATCCATCACTAGTATTTCTTGGCGCTAAAAGCTTAACTTTTTCGTCACTATCTAAACTCACATTATATTCTTTAAAAGTTAAATCATCAATAGCCGCTCCTTTTAAAGAGATTGATCCAATTATGCTTTGGTTTTCAAATTGAATTCTTTTGCTCTGACTTAGAGCATCTTCTCTTGAAATTTCAGTTACATTCTCTTTTTGATCTAAACTAGGTGCATCAGTACCTTGTTCAATTTTATTTTTTTCAGCTAGATTTTCTTTTGTTAAGGGTGGGGGTGCAAAAAATAAGCTGTATAAGATTATAACTGCAGCTGATAAAGAAATTGCTGCGATTACATTTTTAGTATCCATTATTTTTTAGCTTTCATTTCTTTTTTAACAGGATCAAAACCATCACCACCTCCTAAAAATTTAATTGGGTGGCATGATAAGATTCTTTTAAGACTCATAAATATTCCTTTACTTAATCCAAATTCTTTTAAGGATTCAATGCTATATTCTGAGCATGTAGGCAAGTACCTGCAAGATTGTCCAAGTAATGGGCTAATTAAAAATTTATATCCTTTAATAAATTTTATTAAAATATTTGTTAAAGTATTCATTATTTAATTTTTTCTAAATCTCGAAATAAGGTTTCTTTTATATTTTTGTATTCATTGTTTAACATAGTTGACTTGGCAATAACAAGATATGAATAATTAAATTTTATTGATATTTTTTTAACTGCTTCATTAACTATATTTCTTAATCTACGTTTAATTTTATTTCTTTTAACCGCATTTCCAATTTTTTTCTTAGTCACAAAACTTATATTAAGTTTTTGATTATCTTTATTTGGCAAGTTACCAAAAAAAATTGTGATATATTTATTAGAAGTTTTTTTTTGCTTTAGTAAATTTTTGAATTCTTCGTTTTTTGAAAGAGCAAGTATTTTGCTTTTCATTTATCTAAACAGAAACGGTTAACGATTTTCTTCCTCTTGCTCTTCTTCTAGCTAAAAGTTTTTGCCCACCCTTAGTTTTCATTTTTGACCTAAAGCCATGTTTTCTAGCTCTTTTTACGTTAGAAGGTTGATATGTTCGTTTCATAAATGTGGTTAATTTTTTATTAAATTTCGCCCTTTATAGTAATTAAATATATAAATAGCAAATAGAAGATTTTATAAATAGCATTAGATTCAATGGAAAAAGCTAAAAAAATTAAAATATTTATAGGGTTATTTTACTTAATAGTTGTTTGTTTGTTTTTATATTTTTTCTTTTCAAAATTTAGTCTTCAAGAACTAACTTCTTATGATTTTATTAAAGAAAATAGGTCTTATTTTTTTGAACTTAAAAACTCTAATTTATTTTTATTATCTATAGCTTTTTTAGCATTAACCATTTTGTGGGTATTTCCATTTTTAGGATTTGGATCTCCAGTTGCTTTAATTGGTGGTTTTATTTTTGGAAAGTGGATAGGCACATGTGTTGTTGTTTTAGGATTAAGTGTTGGTGCAACTTTTTTATATGCTTTTGGTAATTATTTCTTAAAAGATTTAATTAGAGAAAAATTTTTAAATAAATTTAATAACCTTGAGATAAAATTTAAAAACTCAGAGTTTACTTATTTATTAATTTATCGTTTTATTGGAGGAATACCTTGGCAACTGAGTTGTCTTTTGCCTACTATTTTTAATGTAAAGATAATTAATTTTTTCTTTGCAACATTAATTGGAATTATTCCCCAAATTTTTTTAGCTGTTTCTATTGGAAGTGGATTTGAAAAAATTATTGATCAAAATTCAGAAGTTCCAGGCATAACAGATATAATTTTCTCTGCAGATATATATATTCCAATTTTAGCTTTTTTTGGATTGATTTTAGTAACAATTTTTTTAAGAAAAATTTTCTATAAAAATTGATTGTGGTGCTCCCACCCTGTACTGACCAGGAAATTAGTCATTACCAATGACTTGATATACCATTTATCTATAGGAGCTAATAAACAATTAATATTTTATTGATAATAATGCATTTTTTTCAAAATATTGCCTTAATTTTTTGAGTAATATGATTTATATCTATTTGAGGAAATTTTATGGGAATTCATTACGATTATAAATCTACTAAAGGCAATAAGCTTATGGAGAAGCAAGCAAAAAGAGAAAAGAAGCTTGCTGAAAAAAAAGCTAAACGTTTAGCAAAAGAAGGTCCTAAAGAGGAGGAAGTTAAACCAAAAACTTTAGATGCTTCTAAACCGATTACTTTAGACTTTCTTACAAATCCAGATAAAGAATGAATTCAAAAGATAAAAATGAGCGTTTAAGCTTAGCCTTAAGAAAAAATTTAAAGAAAAGAAAACTTTTTCAAAAAAAAACTAAGAAGAAAACTAAATAATGTCAGTTCTTTCAGATAAATGGATTAGAAAAATGTCTAATGAAGAAGGTATGATTTCACCTTTTGAAGAGAAGCAAGTTAGAGGTGATAGTATTTCGTATGGATTATCTTCCTTTGGTTATGACGCTAGAGTTTCTGATGAATTTAAAATTTTCACCAATGTTAACTCTGAAATTGTTGATCCTAAAAATTTTAAACCAACAAATTTTGTAACCAAAAATGTTTCAGAATGCATCATTCCACCTAACTCATTTGTGTTAGCTAGAACAGTTGAAAAATTTAAAATTCCCAATGACGTATTAGTTATTTGTCTTGGTAAATCAACTTATGCAAGATGTGGAATTATCGTGAATGTTACTCCCCTAGAGCCAGGTTGGGAAGGATACGTAACACTTGAATTTTCTAATACGACGCCATTACCTGCAAAGATTTATGCAAATGAAGGAGTTGCGCAATTTGTTTTTTTAAAAGGAAATGAAAGACCAGAAGTGACGTATGCTGATCGTAACGGAAAGTATATGGGTCAAACTGGAGTAACTTTACCTAAAGTTTAATCATGCAAAAATTAGAGGTCTTTGGAGCTAATAAGCTCAAAGGAGAAATAATTATTTCAGGATCAAAAAATGCTTCATTACCAATTTTGGCAGCAACTTTGCTTTCCGATAAAAAAGTTTACTTAAATAATTTACCAAAAGTAAAAGACATTGAGACAATGATTAATTTATTACAATCATTAGGATCAAAAACAAAATTTAATAAAAATAAATTAATTATTAATAATTTTAAACAGAATAAAAAATTTGCCTCATACAGCTTAGTAAAAACAATGCGTGCTGGAATATTAGTTTTAGGACCTTTGCTTGCTAAATTTGGTAGCGCAAAAGTATCACTCCCAGGGGGATGTGCAATTGGCACAAGACCAGTAGACATTCATTTAAAAGCTTTGTCAAAACTTGGAGTTAAATATAAAATTATCCAAGGCTATGTCCATGCTCAGGCACCAAAAGGTTTAATAGGTTCCAAAATACGTTTTCCAAAAATTTCAGTAGGAGCTACAGAAAATTTAATAATTGCAGCATGTTTTGCAAAAGGTACCACTATTTTAAATAACTGTGCAATTGAACCTGAAATTAAAGATTTAGTTAATTTTTTAATCAAAATGGGTTGTGATTTAAAATGGACAGCAAAACGTTCGATAAAAATTATTGGAGTGAATAAAGTTAACGATACTATCTATTCAGTTATGTTCGATAGAATTGAAGCTGGCACTTATTTGGTTGCAGCAGCTGTCACCGAAGGCAACTTAAAGATTAAAAATGTCTTACCAAATATTATTAAAACTGAAATTAACACTTTAAAAAAAATAGGTGCAAGAATTAAAATTAAAAAAAATGAAATTCATATTATTGGTAATAAAAAAATTAAAAGTATTAATATTAAAACAGCTCCTTACCCTGGATTTCCAACAGATCTACAAGCACAAATCATGGTATTATTATGTAAAGCGAATAAAAAATCGTTGATTAAAGAAGATATTTTTGAAAATAGGTTTATGCACGTTGCAGAATTAAATCGAATGGGAGCTCAAATTTCAACTAATGGTAATAAAGCATTAGTTGAAGGAAAAATAAACTTTGCAGCAGCTGAGTTGATGGCAACAGATCTTAGGGCTTCAGTTTCATTAATACTTGCAGCATTAACAGCAAAAGGAAAATCAGTAATTAATAGAATTTATCACTTAGATCGTGGATATGAAAATATAGAAAAAAAATTGAAAAAAGTTGGTGCAAAAATTAGAAGAATTAACTAATGGACAAGAAATATTTAGCAAAAATTATTGCAACAGATAATGAAGGTTTACAAATGATTTCGGCATGTACGGCTGGAGCAAAGATCAAGGTTTCTGATATTAAGTATTTGTCTGAAAATAAAGTTTTTTTAATATCAATTGAGAGGACTAAAATTGAAACAGATCAGGAAGATCAAAAAATTAACAGTGTTTGCAGGTTTGACTTTGTTGATAAGGTAAAATCAAAAAATATAGATCAAAAAAATAATGATTTAGTTTTAGAATTGATTGCAATTGATTATCTTAAAAATGGAGATGAATATGAAATTAATCTAATTTTTGATAATAATGCCTACATAGCTTTAACTACAGAAACAATTGAAGTAAGACTAGAAGATCAAAACTAAATTAAAGACTAATGAAAATATTAAATAGTAACAGTAAAAATTTTGATAAAACTTTAGATAGCTTGCTTTTACAAAGAAAGAAAAAAGTTCAGTCTAATTCAGTTTCAGTTACAAGTATAATTAATGATGTTAAGAAAAACGGAGACAAGGCTCTTTTAAAATATGAAAAGAGATTTAATCAAAACAATATAATTATACCTACTTCTAAACAAATTGCTAAATCAATAAAATCACTGGATAAGAAAGTAAAGCAAGCAATTGATCTTGCCTATAACAGAATTTATAAATTTCACTCTCTTCAAACATTTAAGAATATTTCATATACAGATAATTTAAAAAATAAACTTGAGTATAAATATTTACCCTTAGAATCTGTTGCAATTTATGTCCCTGGATCAACTGCCTCGTATCCTTCAAGCGTATTGATGAACGCTATTCCTGCGATTGTTGCTGGTGTTAAAAGAATAGTAATGATTAATCCTGGATTTAAAGGAAAACAAAATCCGGCAGTTTTATATGCAGCTCGAAAATGTAAAATAAAGGAAATTTATTCAATTGGAGGCCCTTCTGCTATTGCAGCAGCAGCTTATGGAACAAAAAAAATAAAAAAAGTTAATAAGATAGTAGGGCCTGGTAATGTTTATGTGGCAGCAGCAAAAAAAGAAGTTTTTGGAGATGTTGGAATTGAAGGAATGATAGCGGGTCCATCAGAAGTCACTATTGTTTGTGATAAATTTTCTAATCCAGAATGGGTTGCAAGTGATTTAATAGGACAAGCAGAGCATGATATTTTAGCTCAGTGCATACTAATTTCAAAAGAAAAATCTTTAATAGATAAAGTTCAGAATGAAATTTCTAAACAATTGAAAGAAATACCTAGACAATCTGTTGCTAAAAAGAGTTTAATGAGTAATGGAATTTTAATGCATATTAGTTCAGATAAAAAAATAATTGATGTTGTAAATAAAATTGCACCAGAACATTTAGAGCTTAATATTAAAAATTATAATTCTTTTGTACCAAAAATTAAAAACTCAGGATCTATCTGCTTAGGTAAATATGCAGTTATGGCAATGACGGATTATAATGTTGGCTCAAATCACATATTGCCAACAAATGGCTCGGCAAAATATTCAAGTGGAGTAAGCGTTAATGAATTTTATAAAAGAATTTCTTACATAAACCTATCAAAAAAGGGTATTGAAAGTCTTGGGCCATCCGTTATAACACTTGCAAATTATGAAGGGTTAGCGGGACACGCTCAATCTGTAAAAAAACGAATTAGGAGAAAATAAATTTGTCAAAACAAGACTTACTGGAATTTAAAGGAAAAGTAATGGACTTACTTCCAAATGCAATGTTTAGAGTTAAATTAGAAAACGGTCACACTGTTACGGCGCATACAGCTGGTAAGTTAAGAAAAAACAGAATTAGAGTATTGCAAGGAGATAATGTGACAATAGAAATGACACCTTACGACCTTACAAAAGGAAGAATAATCTTTAGGGGTTAAACTTTTGCCTCGGTAGCTCAGGAGTAGAGCAGAGCCCTGAAAAGGCTTGTGTCGCATGTGCGAATCATGCTCGAGGCACCACCACAATCAACTTTTCATCTAGTCTCTTATTGAATATCTTGTTTTTATTTAAACCTTGAATAATCATAATTTCTCTTTAAAAGACTGTCCATGATTATAAATATTACATTTCGAGAGACTTCAAGAGGCACTCATAGAATCTGTTTTCATAGCCT
>Ga0209223_10000570_pt1 | contig 42563 bp, 35 predicted proteins | sample COG_06_FD_184750 | JGI IMG/M metagenome (GOLD analysis project Ga0209223, IMG submission 184750) | Pelagic Microbial community sample from North Sea - COGITO 998_met_06 (SPAdes) (version 2) | ecosystem: Environmental > Aquatic > Marine > Neritic zone/Coastal water | place: Helgoland, sampling... | reverse complement strand
TTGTACATCTCCTTCATTTCATCCGTCATCAATTGTTCAAACAGTTCATTTAGTTGTTTTTGCTTTTCTAAGATGTCTTCACTCATCTTTTCATATTCATTCTGCTCGTTGTTTTTCTTGCTGTTCTCCTGTTTCATCTGGTTAATTTTATTCTCCAGACTTTGTTGCTTCTTTAAAAAATCTTCCAACCTATTTTTATCTTGCCAATCAGGTTTTGATTTTTCTAAAAGGTTCTTTTGAATTGCCTTTAACTCCTCTTGTAGTTTTTGCGCCTCCTCTAAGTTTTCTGAAAGCTTATCTTTAATGTCCTGATTTGACTTATCAGCTTTATTTGCAAGCTCATTTAATGTAGGGGCTTTATAAATTCTAGTTTGAGAACGAGAAGACTTTGGTCCATTTAGTCCGTCATTATCCCAAACCACAAAGTGATGTTCTATAGCTTCGCCCGGGCTTAAATTAAGTTCAGACATGTTTAAATAGTGAAAAAACTGTTCCTTCTTATAGTTTTTAGAAATAGGGACTTTAAAGGACTCAAACTTTCCTGCTTTTCCATCATTGACTCTTCTATACTTAAACACAAGGTTGGTGAAGCCATAATCATCCGCAATTTCTCCATTGAAATAATGAATAAATGTGTTCCCAGAATCCAATTTCTCTCCTACACTTATAGAAGGGGAGAGGTCTTTAACTACATTTAGAAAATAGGCTATAGAATCATTGTTCGTAATGAATTCATTCTGGGTAGAAATTGAATAGCCACAGCTATTGAAGAGCTGTTGGCTATGGCTAAACGAGTTCTGCCCAAAAGGGTTAAGTACAACCAATGAATCAGGGAAACGAAGGTTTATATGATTCGTGTTTTTTGTCATAAAAACCCATTCTGCTTTGGTGCCTGATGGAAATGTCAAGTCGCCTACGTTGTTTATTTCCTCGTCTTTTAGTCCTGTATATTCCGGATAATCTAGTTTAATTAGAAAGCCCATTAATGACGGTTTCGGTATTACACTAAGCAAGTAGCTCTCAGAAGAAATATCGTCTGCTGTTAAGAAAAAATCGTGATCTTCGTTCACGTTTCTAAATGTGTGTTCAAATGAAACTTTGCTTGTCTTTTTTAGTTTATGCTTTCTATCGCCCACATTAACATAAACTGAGCTAGGAATATGGCTTCCGCTAACCTTCACAGATAACACAAAGTTTTCTTGTTGAATTACTTCAAGATTTTCGTTTTGAACCTCAAAACGAAACGCCGCACTAGTAGCGATATATGTATTATGATGCAATATATTATCTGTGCTTTTTAAAATAATACTGCTATCCGCAAAAGAAATAATGAGCAAAACAACTATTGGAAATAATAGAACTTTTAAATACTTTTTGTTATCTGATAAATCAATCGCGGCAGTAAACGATACTTCTGTAAACTGACTTATTCTTTGGTCTATACTTGCAGAAACCAATGTAAGCTGCCCTTGTTGGATGCGCTCTTTACTTTCACTTAATTGGATCGTATTTAGAATCTTATCTTTTACATCCTCAAAGTGATTTCCAACAATTTTTGCAGCTTGTTCGTAAGAAATTACTTTTCCTAATTTCGCTAACTTAACAAGAGGGATGGCCACATAAAAAACTAAAATAAATAATGCTAACCCAAAATAACCGTAAAACAACAGTGACCTGCCGATCACATCAAATTCTCCAAAATATTCTAGAAGAATTGCAAATAAAAAGAAAGAGCACAACAAGGTAGAGCTATAAATAAGGCCTTTTAAAAGCCTGTTTTTATAATACTTACGAATAAATCCGTCAAGTTTTTCTATAAGAATGTCTATTCCGTTCATTGAGCGCAAAGGTATAACCTTAATCCAGCGTTTGGTTCAAGAAATACGGGAATTCTACTGTTTTGTTGCCAAAAAGACTGTGATTTTTTCTTGAATTCATTAATCTGTTCGAATACACCAAAAAGGACTGGGGTTTCGGGACAGAAAGAATACAACTGGAGCTTCCTCAACCCTCCACTTCAAGCGAGATCGTCATAAATCTGACAGAAACAAGACAAAAATCATGTGTTTGCAGCATAGGTTTTCCATACCTTTGTGCAAAATCACTACGTAAATGAACATTCGAATAACCAAAGAATTTGATTTTGAAGCAGCCCATGCTTTAGATGGCTATGAGGGCAAGTGTAGGGATATTCACGGACATTCATACCATTTAAAGATTACCTTAATTGGCGAGCCCAATAATGACGTCTCCCTATCTGATTGCGGCATGGTTGTTGACTTCGGGGATGTAAAAGCCATTGTTCGTGAGCATATTTATGAGGAGTTTGATCATCGATTATTATTACGTAATGATTCCCGGTTTAAGGGTATCGAAAAGGACAATGAACGTGTTCGCTATGTAGATTATCAACCTACTTGCGAAAACATGTTGATTGAGATTATAGAGATGATTCAAAAACATTTACAAGGAAAGGTTAAGTTGCATTCGGCGTTTTTACGAGAGACCGCAAACAGCTATGCTGAGTGGTTTGCAAACGATAACTAATAACGCGAAGATTTGCCGGAAACAAACTACCATATAATATATTAAACCTACGTTTTTAAGCGCTTTTGTGGATGAATTAAACGCCAGAAGAACAATAAAAAATTAAAATGGATATCTCCTTAATTAGAAAATACAATGTTCCCGGCCCAAGGTATACATCATACCCAACTGTTCCTTTTTGGAACAAAGAAGGTATTAAAAAACAAGACTGGGTTAAAACTTTCCAAAAAGCTTTTGATGAAAGTAACGATACCGAAGGAATTAGCATTTATATTCATCTGCCTTTTTGCGAAAATCTTTGTACGTTTTGTGGTTGTCACAAAAGGATTACAAAACGTCACGATGTTGAAGAGCCATACATTGAGACAGTATTAAAAGAATGGCAATTATACTTAAATCATTTTTCTGAAAAACCAAAAATCAAGGAAGTCCATTTAGGAGGAGGAACACCAACTTTTTTCAGTGCTGAAAATCTTAAAAAGTTAATTACTGGGATCGTAGAAACTTCTGACTTAATGGAGGGTTACGAATTCAGTTTTGAAGGACACCCTAATAATACAACCGAAGAGCAATTAAACGTTTTGTTCGCGTTAGGTTTTAGGCGCTGTAGCTTCGGTGTACAGGATTACGACCCAATTGTTCAGAAAACAATCAACCGGATACAGCCATTTGAAAATGTAGAAAGGGTTACTAAATTAGCACGTAAAATTGGATACACTTCTATAAGCCATGATTTGGTCTTTGGCTTGCCAAAGCAAAATTTACAAAACATAATCGACACCATTAATAAAACAAAAGAATTAAAACCCGACAGAATTGCTTTTTATAGCTACGCTCATGTCCCATGGATAAAAGGGCTAGGGCAGAGAGGTTATGATGAAAATGATTTACCCAAAGACGAAGTAAAAAGAGAGTTATACGAAGTCGGCAAACAGCTGTTTGATAAAATTGGGTACGTAGAGGTGGGGATGGATCATTTCGCGCTTAAAACAGATTCTATGTACAAAGCGATGGAAGAGAAAACACTTCATCGCAATTTTATGGGGTATACTTCTGGGAAAACAGCGTTAATGGTTGGCTTAGGCATGTCTGCCATTAGCGATAGTTGGTACAGTTTTGCGCAAAATGTGAAAACAGTAGAAGAGTATCAAGAAATCGTTAATCTAGGAGAGTTTCCATTATTAAGAGGGCATTTACTTTCTGAAGAAGATCTAATTATCCGTAAACATATACTCAACATAATGTGCCATTTTGAAACTTCATGGAAAAACCCCGATCAACAAACACCTGCGTTTTTAGAGGGTTTAAAACTTCTTGATGAAATGAGAGAAGATGATTTGGTTGTGGTTGAAGACAATAAATTGTCCGTTCCTGAAAAAGGTAGGTTATTCGTAAGAAATATTTGTATGTGTTTTGACGCTAAAATGATTCGCAATAAACCAGAAACTCAACTATTTAGTCAAACGGTATAAGCCTATCTAATCCAGCGAGAGGATTGAAGCTTAATACTGAAGTTAACATCTCTTGCTTTCCTCAATAACGTTTTTGAGTAGCGCCAATTCGTGTCTTTGGATTCAACAAAAATAAAAAGCCTGTAAGAAGAGAAAACTTTTTAGGTGTTTTCACGTACAAGTCTCGGTATTTTCGACACGAATGAAAAAAAAACTGTTAATAGTTCTACTACTTTTTATCTCAGTTCATGGGTCCACTCAACGGTTTCAAAAAATAAACAAACTCGAATCTTCATTAAACTCAGAAACTGATCGTAAAAAATTGGCAATTGAGTTGTGCGAATTGTCCAAGCTTTATGAGCCTTCTAATCCAGAAAAGGCCATGGAAAATGCCCGTCGCAGTTTAACCATCAGTAAGAGCCTCCAATATAACTCGGGAATAGTTAACGCATATAACCAAATTGGTGTCTTAGAGCGAAATTTTGCGCAATATCAAGCCGCTTTAGACGCTCATTACAGTGCGCTAAGAAACAATGAGCAAAACAATAATCAAAGCGGGGTCGCTTTTAGTAATTTATTCATTGGTAATGTTTACCAGGAAATGGGGAGATTTCAAATAGCAGAAGACTTTTATTTAGCCTCACTTGAAATAGCTAAAGAAATTAATTGTTCGTTATGCTTGTCAAAAGGTAATTCTCGATTAGGGGGTTTAAGCCATGATCAAGGAAAAGATAACTTATCGATTCAGTATTACTTAATTGCATTAGAAAAGATTTCTTTAACCAATAATATAGAAGAGATGGCTGAAGTAAATAGAAGCGTAGGGTTTTTATACAAGAACACAAAAAGAAATGGTCGGGCGTTGGAACACTATTTAAAATCGCTCGACGGTTTTGAAAGGGTCAATAACAAAGAAAAACAGTCCATTCTTTGTTTTGAAATAGGGTCAATCTATCAAATTGAAAATGAGCTTGACTTAGCTTTGCTATATATGAAAACAAGCCTTGGTTTAGCTGAAAAAACCGGACTAAAAGCATATATAAAAAAGGGATATGAGAATTTAGCAAATGTCTACGAAAAAAACGAAAATCATAAGTTGGCTTACGAGTATCTTAAATACTACCTAGCAATTAAAGATACTCGGGAGATCTCTGAGTTAGAAGCACAGCTAGACATTGAAAATAAAAATCAGGAAATACAGCTTCTCAACAATGAAAAGGAATTAAAAGCGCAGGAGTTAAAAAGTAAGAATATTGTAACATACATTATGTTAATGGTTTTCCTTATCGTGACGGTTCTTGCTTTATTTCTGATTTTTGCTTTGAAACAGAAAAATAAAATCAACCGCCAGTTGAAAATTGCCAACGACGACGCAAACCGCTCCCGAATGGATAAAGAAGAATTTTTTGCATATACCAGTCATGAGATTAGAACTCCTTTAAATGCTGTGGTCGGAATGTCAAGGTTATTGGGCGAAACAGACTTAAACACCGGTCAGCAAAAGTACTTAAAAACAATAAATTCAAGCGCACAAAACATATTGTTTCTTGTAAATGATGTTTTGGATTTATCAAAAATAGAATCTGGAACAATTGAACTCGAAAATGTAGACTTTTGCATTCAGGACGTTATTACTGAGCTAATAAATAGCCTTGATTTTAAGCTTAGAGAGAAAAATGTATCTTTAATCTCAAAGTTAGACAAGAGCATCCCAAAAGTTTTAATGGGGGACCCACACAGGATAAACCAAGTTGTTTTAAACCTAGTAGATAATGCAATTAAGTTTACTGCAGACGGAGAGGTTTGTATTGCGGTCAACGTAACCCTTGAAACAGAAGAGTCAATCTCCCTTTTATTTCAAATATCAGACACAGGAATCGGTATTAGAAGAAGCCGGCTAGATACCGTTTTCGACTCCTTTAAGCAAGAGACCACGCACACAACAAGACAATATGGAGGTACTGGTTTAGGGCTCTCAATTACTAAAAATTTAATCCAAATAATGGGTAGTAAAATTCATTTAAAAAGCACCTATGGGGAGGGTAGTAAGTTTTCATTTGAACTGGAATTAAAGAAAAGTAAAAAGAAAACACTCAGTGATAGGGTATTAAATAGTAGCGCAAGTCCTTTAAGAGACATAAAAGTTTTGGTCGTTGATGATAATACGCTAAACCGAGAAATCTTCTTTGACCTATTAAATAATTATAAAAATAACGTAGAAGTTGAAATGGCAGATGATGGAAAAATGGCACTGCTGAAAATAAAACAATCTAATTATGACATTATATTAATGGACATTCAAATGCCAATAATGGATGGTTACGAAGCAACCCGACAAATTAGAAGGCTAAAAGGCAGTAAGGCAAGCACTCCTGTTATAGCTATGACTGCACATGTGCTAGACGGTGTTGCGGAAAAGTGCAATCAAGCGGGAATGAACGACTACATTTCCAAGCCAATTAACCTTGCTATTTTGCATCAAATTATAAAAAAGCACATAAATAAAAAGCAGTCGAGTGATTCATCCGCTCTTGAAGATCTGACGAAAGAGGATATAATTTTTGATACAACACATGTTCATTTAGATAAATTACTACAGATTGTTAATAATGACTATTCAAAGCTCGAAAAATACATCTCTATTTTCTTTAACAACGTTCCTAGTGATTTGGAGAGCCTAAAAGAGGCAGTTAATTCCCAAAAATGGGAAGAGTTAGGAAAAATAGCTCATAAAATAAAAGGGAGTGTTGGGTACATGGGAATCTCCTCAATTAAAAAAGACCTCCAAACTCTAGAGAAAGTAAGCAAAGAAGTTGGTGATTTAGAGGGAATTGTAGATATTGTGAACGGAGTTGCAGATGTGCTTGAATTAGCAATGAAAGAGCTCAAAGAAATTAAGGGTGAACTAAAGGAAAAAGTATGAGATGTTTAGTTGTAGATGATGACGAACTTTCTAGAAATGTATTAGTAGATTTAATTAGTGAAACTGACTCTTTGGAGATTATAAAGTCTTGTGAAAACGCTATTGATGCATTTAATATAATTAAGGAAGAACATATTGATTTGGTTTTTCTAGATATTGAAATGCCTAAAATGGACGGCATGGAAATGCTTAGGACATTAAGCCCGCTGCCGCAAATTATTTTAGTCACTTCTCATTCGGAATATGCCGTAGAATCTTATGAACACGATGTTACTGATTTTATTCAAAAGCCCGTCTCACAAGCTCGTTTCTTAAAGTCGGTAGACAAAGCACTTCGTCGTTTTGAAGAAAGTAGGGCAAACATCACTTCTAAAGACAAAACTATTTTTATTAAGACTGAATCCAAATTAGTTCAGATTAACACGGAAGATGTTTTATGGGTAGAGGCATTGGGCAACTACATGCGAATTTTTACTCCAAATGGGAAATATACAGTGCTAAGCACAATGAAAGACATTGCGTCTAAATTATCTTCGGGTGACTTTGCTAGAGTGCATAGGTCTTTTATTGTAAGGGTTGATAAAATTGAAACCATTGAGGACAACTACATTTTAATCAATCAAAAACAAATAAGTATAGGAAAAGCTTATAAAGATGGGCTTTCTAAACGACTCAATATGCTGTAGTTTTTTCTTGGAAAGCTAACCTAACCAACCACAATGTAGATAGCCCTAAACCCTCCAATACCCTGTTTTTTTTCTCCACTTGGGTACTTTGGTTCATCTGTTATAGCAACCTCTGCAAATTTCAACTCTTTATACTTTGCAAGTCTAGCAGTAATTTCTGAATTAAAAGCAAATCGCTTTTCTTGTCATTCTTAAGTTTGCAAAGACAGCAACATTTCTAAGCCATTTTTTTAATCGCTTAAAAAGGGTCGAAATTGTATTCGTCTTCGCCTACTATAGCTTTTTCCTGATCTGGCTTTTGTAGACGTCTTTCTTGACAAACCCAGTCATCCGCACTCATCTCCATTTTTAAAAATACGCCCCAATATGCCTTTTCTGTCATTGCGTCCCAGTGAATGATGCATCTTCTATACTGAAATGTTTGTATTTGATTTAGTGCAATAAGCAAGGCTACAATCAATAATATAGGGATTGAAGTGAACCTCTTTTTAAGAGCCACAGAATAAAAACTAGCTATAGGTATTGCAAGCAAGCCATAAGAGTCGATCATCGGCCTACTTCCAAAGCCTCCGCCATACCACCAGGACCACCAACTGTATAGCACGATTATATTTATTAATAAAAACACTGCCGTGGATAAAAAATATTTCCGATGAATTTTAAATAAAGACAACAAGCCAATAAATGCAAATATCATGATTGGTGTATAGACCAACCATCCTTTTCTGTAGCTGAATAAGCCCTCAAGAATATGCTGATTGTTAAAATAAAACCGCTCATTAACGTATGAATTAAAAAGCCAACTTCCCGTAATATATTTCCAATATACTAATTGAGGAGACAGTACAATAAAGAAAAGAAAAACTATAGCCATTATGTGTAAATACTTTGCAATGAAAAATTGCATTCGTTCTATAAATAGCTTTTTTGTATAAACCCCATATAGCAAAGGGAAAAGAAATATTAAAATATTGACAGGCCGAATTAAAACGATAAGACCCAACAGCAGCCCTAGGTAAACCGCTCTTTTGAAATTTTGTTCTGTCAACCATAATATACTTTGGAAAATAAAGCAGGTTATTAACGAAAAAGAAAATGCATGAGACATTGCTGGTTCTGCGCTTGCATAATAATACAAATTAGTACCTGCTAAGACCGTAACCATTGTTAGGCTAGTAACCCATTCTGAAAAAGTGAAAAGCAATAATTTTCGAAGAAAAAATAAGCCAATAAATAGATAAAAAAGGCAGGACAGAACAAGGAAAAATTCGTAAGGCTGAGAAAATCCGTTTGACTCATATTTAGAAAGATACGCAAAACCATGGGCCATAAAAAAGAAAGGAGCATACATAAAAGACATACCCATGGTTGTTTTAATAACCTTTATCTCTCCTGCAGGGTCTCTTTCTAAGTCTCTATTTAGTCGCTCTGGCCAAAACTGATGTTTTGCTGAATAATTTACTCCGTCTGTATCAATAAAATCGAGTGAAAGATCGTGATGAATAAAGATTGCTGGCAGATAGCCATAATAAGACGTAACATCCCAGGTAATTATTTTAGCGTTAGTTTCGGCATGTTTCCATTTTTTTAAATTAAGTGTTGTCCAAATCATAATAACCAATAGTAGCCAAAACGTTATTTTAGAAGCACTATTAAAATATGTATTAACTCTTTGAAACACAATAAATTTTATCTTGGACTCATATGGCTTTCCTACAACTAGTTTCTTGCGAAAATATTGTATTTTAAAATACAAGAAACTGCAATTATACCCTTTTAAATAGTTTATGCCAATTATTATATATACTCCTTTTAAGCTTTAAGTGGGCTCAAGTTTCTTTTATGAGTTTTTCGAATTCGCTAGCATCAAGGCTACATAAAATAGTTTTTGTAAGTTTGCCATAAATTTAGCTTGAAGCTTCTACAATCACATAAGTTTTTATACTGGGCAAGCCTTTTATTGGTAATTTTATTTTGTGCCTTAATGATTTTCCAATTGTCATTAGATGATATGGAGTGCTTAATAAATAGTGACTCCTTGTACTTACCATCGATTTATAATGATTTATATGTTTCAGGAAACACAATATCAGGATGGAATCTAAGTCCTGCGCCATCATTTTTCCCAGATATGCCAATCTTTTTTTTTTATATGTTTATCACAGGAAATTTTATTATTTCTATTTTACTTTATGGCTTAACTCAGATAGGGTTAATTAGCTTAGGGTTCTTATTGGTTATTAAGCAGTTTAGTAAAAGCGCCTATCCCTATTTATGTTTTTCTCATTTATTTTTAATACTTTTTATTTTGGTAGAATTAATAGATGAGGATTTTGGTTTTTCTTATTATATTGTTTCTAACTCATATCACATGAGTGCTTTTATAAGTGCTTTATTTTGTCTGAATTACTCCCTTTTATTTTATAAAACCTCGAACACTATTTGGATGGCAATATTATTGGGTCATGGAACGATAGCTTTAATGTCGGATAAGCTATTCATTATTACATTTATTATTCCTGTAATAGTTGTGTTTTTCTTTACGGGGCTTTTTAAAAACAGAATACGTTCAGTGGTTCTTCTAGGATCGTTCTGTTTAACATATTATTTTGGCACGTATTTTTATGAGTTGATAAGAAGCAGTAATTCAATTACCATTCCCGAACCTCACAAGTATTTGGCTTATGAGAACATTGCTAATTCATTTGAGGTAATGTTTGAGCAGCTCGGGAGCTATTTGTTTAGCTTTTCTATTCGATCCAGTATATTAATTATAGCGATCGTTTCCTTCCTGTGTCTTGGGGGTTTTTTAGTTAAGAGGCTAATAGTGTTTCGTAAAAAAGGAAAAGAGTTATTTGATTCTCAATTTATAGTTTACCTTTTCTTTTTTCTTTTTTCAATATTCGTGTTTCTTGCACCGGCTCTTAATGGAAGCTATACTGGATGGGACACCCTTCGGTATAACTATTCAGTCTATGTTGCTTTAGTTTTATTGTTTCCTGTTCTGCTTTTCTCAAGGCGGAAACTTGAATGGTTGATTTCAAGAGGACAACACTCCTTTTTTGCACTACTAGTAGTGTTTTTCGCTTTTCTAGTTGTTGGGCTCATTCAAGGGAAAAGAACAAACCTAATTACATATTACCCTAAAATTGCACGTTTTATGGATGACTTTGTGGAAAAAGAAGGTTTAGGTATGGGAGTGGCGGTTTATTGGGACGCTAAAGTTATAACAATGTGTACTAAGAAAAACATAAAAGTCTTTGCAGCTTTTGAAGAAATGGCGCCTTACTATCATGCTACGAATCAAAACTGGTTTTATCAAAACAATGATGGCTCTCCTGCTATATTTGATTTTATATTAGCGCCAAATCAAAATATGATAGATAATGCTGAAAAGTATTTGGGACCAATTTCAAAAACAATTAATACACCTTACTTTATTATTGCAAAAACAAAGCCATTTAGGTTTAATCCCGAAACGTATTTACCTTATTTGGTAGCTGACTAAGATAATTTCCCTATATACACCCAATCTCCATTCATCCTTTTACAACTAAATTTTTCTAATTTAAACAAAGAAGATAGTCTTTCTTCAAAAAGGTAAAAATTCACATGCTCGTCTAAGGTATAGTAGTAATACCTTTGTCTAGGCACAACGACAACCAATTGCTTTTTTGCTACTCTTAGTAACTCTTTTACTGCTAATCTTTCTTCGATAATATGCTCAAGTGTATGGGAACAAGTTACAACATCAAAAGAATTATTTTCGAAAGGAAGTTTTTCAACAAACCCCTGCACTAAATTTGCACTTGAAAATTGCAGTTTGTCAACAATGTCACAACCGGTTAATTCAAGGTTCAGCACTTCTGCTCGTTCTAAAAAGTATCCTTTCCCACATCCCACGTCCAAAAGCGATACGGCCTCTTTATCTATGTTAGACAATATCCATTTTATGCTTGATTCATTTAGGTCTGTTTTTCTGTTTCTTGAGATAGTGTTTAATCCATTGTAAAAGGAGCTATATTCTTTCTCAGACCATTTATAAACAAGGGTTTTAAAGCTCATGGCTGTTTTTAAATCTTTCCCTCTGTATGCGTACCAAAAAAAAGGATACATAAACCATTTACTATCTCTTATGGCGGACGGAACTAACTCATCCATTAGATACCGAATTATATTTGTAACTCCTCTATTCACTTTTCTTTTTTGATATATCGTTTTATTATATGATTCCGTTTAATCATAGCCAATTCTTTTATCATAATAAGGCCGTGTTTCAAAAGACGGACACTACTCCCTTCGGTGTTTCTTAATACTACGGGCAACCTTTTAATATTATAATTTCGTTTAAGTGATATATATAGCAGCTCTACATCAAATGCAAAGCCATTAATTCGAGAAACACTAAACAGGTCTTGCGCTACAGCTTTAGAAAACCCTTTTAAGCCGCATTGCGTATCAAACATTCCTGTAGTAACTAACCTCCCAATTATAAAAGAAAAAACCATACTCCCTAATTTTCTAAACCAAGAGATCTCTTCAAAATATTCTGATTGAGGAAGGGTTCGGTCTCCGATGACTACATCAAACTCCTTTTCTTTTAAGTACTTATAAAATTCCTTAATGGATTCGAAACTAAAAGGGATGTCTACGTCTGTATAAATGATATAATCCCCCTTCGCGTTCAGCACTCCATTTTTTACGGCTCCTCCTTTCCCTAAGTTTTTTTCATTCTCTAGGTATCTACACGAGTATTGTTTGGCAACTTTTTTTGTTTCTCCATTGTCTTTCGACCCATCATCAACAATAATAATTTCGTAACTGGCTATTGATTTGTCTAACCACAAAATAAACTCATCAAGCTGTTTTGCTATGATTTTAGAGCCTTTAAATGACGGGATAATAATCGTAAGCATTAACTATTATTAAATTACCATCTCTGGAATCTCTCCTTCAATAATTAAAACTCCTTCTGTGGCTGTTTGAATTTCTTCAACAGATACCCCAGGAGCTCTTTCTAAAAGCCTAAAACCAACACCCTCAACTATGTCTAATACAGCAAGATTAGTAACCACTTTTTTTACGCAGCCAACACCTGTAAGTGGCAGGGAACATCTCTTTAAAAGCTTACTTTCGCCTTTTTTATTCGCATGCATCATGGCAACAATGATGTTGTCAGCACTAGCCACTAGATCCATTGCACCACCCATGCCTTTGACCATTTTACCTGGTATTTTCCAATTAGCTATGTCTCCATTTTCAGAAACCTCCATTGCTCCTAAAACAGTTAGTTGCACGTGTTGTCCTCTAATCATTGCAAAACTTGTAGCAGAATCAAAATAAACCGCCCCATCCAACGCGGTAATGGTTTGTTTTCCCGCATTTATTAAGTCAGCGTCTTCTTCTCCGTCAAATGGAAATGGGCCCATCCCTAATATTCCGTTTTCTGACTGGAACTCGACTTCTGTTCCTTCCGGTATATAATTAGCAACTAGCGTTGGAATACCAATACCTAAATTAACATACCATCCATCTCTTAGCTCCTGCGCAATTCGCTTTGCAATTCCTGTTTTATCTAGACTCATTTTCGGGTAATTTTAACTCGAAGACATTCGAGATGATATTTGACAACACATAATCATGTAGTCCTCTGTTCCAAAGATATACTTTTATTTCTTTTTCTTCTGAAGATATATTATCTAAAACAAAATGGTGTAAAAAATCATCGTCAATCAATTGACTTTGATAAGCGGTTTCAAATGAATAATAAAAATATCTGCCATTAGAGCCATCTTTATTAATAGAGGACACAATCAAGTAGATTTTGTTTTTGCTTTCCAATGTTTGGAGGCTGCCCGAGACAGACACTTGAATATCACTAGCCTCTAGGCTATCACAATCGAAAACAGCTAGTTTGTAGTGTTCTTGATTAGTTGCAATATCATTCGCAATAACCACTTCTATTTCATTCCGAATCATTGGCTTTTTACGCTTAAAAGCTATGTAAGTTGATGGGGGGTGAATCGCAATCGTATCGTATAGTTTTGAAATATCCGGATTGGTTATTACAGTGGTTTTTGTAACAATAATGTCTGTGAGGGTGCTATTCGGATCACTAAACAGCCCAACACTCGACTTATTTTTATAGTGAGATTCAAAATAAGGCCAATTCCAGTTCATGATATGATATATCATAATGCTATTCTCAGGTTTTATCTGTTCCTTCACTTTTGCAAAAAACTCATGGTTTATTCTTTCGTCAGGAGAAAAAACCGAAGTATCCAGGCTAAGGTGGCCGAGAAATGATGTTGGGAAAAACAGAAAAAGCCAATGCAGCCATTTTCCAATTTTTATGTTGTCGAAAACATAAAACAACATTAATAGAAATAATAATACAAAATAAATTCCTGTCCTATCTTCAGGATAATTAACTTCAAATAACCAAGCTAAAAGAAGTATTCCAATGAGGTTTCCAAAAAACAAATAGGAATAAATTACAAAAGGGGTTTTAAACCATTCCTTTAGCTTGGAGCTTTTCAACCTTAATATCAAATAAACTATAAAAAATGCAAAAAACAATAAATAAACATACCTTAACCAATCACTATCAAAAAACAAAATATATCGACTCAAGGTTCTTCCTGTAACCTCCCATAACCCATCTAAACTACCATAATACAATGCTCCTTTTTCTCTCAAAAGAAAACCGTAGTAAATAAACGGAGATAAGAATACTATAAAACCAATATGAACAAGCCATTCTTTAACCTTATCAGATAAGCTTTGTACGTCGTTTCTAAAGAAAAAAGTAAATATGTTGATTCCCACCAAAATAAAACATGTGTTTGCAAATGTTAAATTGGCCGAAACTGTTAAAATCAAAAAGAGGTATGTATATAATAATGATCTTAAATCGTTTGTTTTTTGAAAGTTGATAAAATGTACTAAAACCCAAACAAAAAAACCAAAAGAAAGGCCATAGCCTCTGGCATTGGCAAAATACTCCATAATAAAAGGAATAGTGTTTAAGGCAATTACACTCGTTAGTTTTAAGTAAGGTGTTTTAAATGATTTTGTGAGTTTTATTGTTCCAAAAAAGTAAACAACAAAAGCCAACAAGTTTGGTAAGCGTAAAATTGCAAAATTGTCTCCAAATACTTTATAAAGCTGGTGACCAATGAATGAATTAAGTAAGTGGTTGTTGGCGTCCCAATGCATGGATTCTCCAACATAATCTCCATGATAGAAATATAATATAAAAGTTGCCACCTCATCATGCAATGTTTCGTTGTAAATTATTCGAAGTAATAAATAAACAAAGACAAATAGAAAAAGAAGAGCTAAGAACCCTTTATATATTTTATCGTTCATCGTTATTCTCATCTCGAACCGTTCTTTGCTCAATTCTCTTTTCGTAGCTCGCTCCTTCAAATATTCTTTGAATAAATATTCCTGGTGTATGAATTTGATTTGGATCTAATTCTCCTGCAGGAACTAAATGCTCAACTTCCGCAATTGTTATCTTTCCAGCCATTGCCATCATGGGATTAAAGTTTCTCGCGGTTCCCTTAAAAATAAGGTTTCCAGCCGTATCGCCTTTCCATGCTTTTACAATTGCATAATCTGCTGTTAAAGCCGATTCTAATATGTGGGGTTTTCCATTAAACACCCTTACTTCTTTACCTTCTGCAACCTCAGTACCATAGCCAGCGGGGGTGAAAAATGCTGGAATTCCTGCTCCTCCGGCTCTGCATCGCTCCGCAAGACTTCCTTGTGGAATTAAATCAACCTCTAATTCACCGCTAAGCATCTGCCTTTCAAACTCGTCATTTTCTCCTACATATGAAGAAATCATTTTTTTAATTTGTCGGTTTTGAAGCAAGAGTCCCAAACCAAAATCATCAACACCTGCATTGTTGGAGATACATGTCAGCTCCTTAGTGCCGAGCTTAACTAATTGGGATATGCTGTTTTCCGGAATACCGCATAAACCAAAACCTCCAAGCATAATTGTCATGCCATTTTCTATCCCGGCACAAGCTTTTTCAACGTTATCAAATACTTTATTCATATGTAATGTGTTTTACTTAATCTACCATTCTTGATTCTTTTCGTCCCAGACGTCCATTTTTGGTTCAAACTCTTTATATTGATTACAATCAAGAGGGTCTCCTATAATGGAAGAGGGAGGGGTAAAATCAGATTGCGATATATTTAATGTAGAGTCTGCATAAACTTTTTTCATATAATAGCACCACATCGGAAGGGCCATGTTTGTTCCCATTCCAAGCTGCAAACTCCTAAACCGAACTGCTCTATCTTCAGCTCCTACCCAAACTCCTGTCACCAAGTCAGGCGTGAGCCCCATAAACCATCCATCAGATTGGTTTTGAGTAGTCCCTGTTTTTCCAGCTACAGGGATTTCTCTGTCTATTCCGGCATAAGGTCTTTTTTCCGTTTCTTTACCTCTCATGCGAATAGCGGTTCCCCCAACTAAGGCTCTTCCGGTTGCTTTGTTCTTAAGGGTTGGATGACGAATTCCGGTAGTTACAAGCTTCATCATTTGAAGAATGGTGTATGCTGTTTCCTCCTTCCATATTTCCTTAGAATAAATCTCTGGCTCATAAATAACATTGCCGTTCTTGTCTTCTATTTTAACAATATAAGTTGGTTTTATGTAAACTCCATTATTTACAAAAGATGTTAAAGCGCCAACCATATCGTACACAGACAAGTCAAAAACCCCGAGCGCCATCGATGGAACAGGAATAAACCTTGAGGTGTCCATTCCCATTTGTGAAACACGGTCAAACGTTTCATCCAACAACCCTTGTTTTCCTTTTTTAACTATTCCTGCTGTAATGTTGTTCATTGAATTTGCCAAAGCATAAGGTATGGGCATCATTTCATTTGTAAACCCGGTGCCAGAATTACTTGGGCACCATTGTTTTTCTCTATACTTATTATAAGGAATATCAACACAGTACTTTATATCAAAAAAAGACTCATCACAAGGCTCTATTAAGCCAAGCTCTAATGCGGTTCCATAAATAAACGGCTTGAATGTTGATCCAACCTGGCGTTTCCCTTTTTTAACCATATCATATTTAAAGTGATTAAAATTAGGCCCGCCCACCCATGCTTTAATTTGCCCTGTTTGTGGCTCAATAGAAACCATACTCGCACGCAACAGGGTTTTATAGTAACGTATGGAGTCCATTACGGTCATTATAGTGTCTTTTTCATAATTTTCGGACTGCCAATCAAAAACTTTCATTTTACGCTTTGTTAAAAACATTTCCGCTAAATCCTTTTTGCTTTTCACCTCAGTTTGGTGATGACAGTAGCTACAAACATATTTATCGCCTTCCTTCGACACATATTTTTCCGGCCGTTCACAATATCCACATATTTTTCCAACATATACTTTATATAGTTGCGAACGACGCTTTGCTCGTTCCATCAAAGTGTCAATTTGAGCGTCAGTTAAATCATTTGAAAAAGGAGGGCGCTTCCATTTTGAGCTGTTCGTAAAAAAATCTTCTTGTAAATCGTATTTTAAATGCTCTTGAACTGCCCACTCTGCATAAGCTTGCATTCGGGAGTCTAATGTAGAGTATATCTTTAACCCATCTGAATATATGTCATAAGACCTTCCATCTTGATCAACAATAACATGGTCACCATTTTCATCTTTTTCTCTTAAAATATTAGAGACTTCCCTTCGCAATGTCTCTCTAAAATATGGAGCTAGCCCGCTTTGGTGGTCTACTCTTGTATATTCCAAGCCAAGAGGAAGTTTCCTAACTGAATCATACATGGGTTGTGAAATATATTTAGCTTTTAACATTTGGCTTAAAACAACCTCCCTTCGCTTAACAACCTCTTCTGGCCTACGCAATGGATTAAACAATGATGGGTTTTTTGCCATTCCAACAAGCATAGCGGCTTCGTGGAGCTTTAGTTCCTCTGGTCTTTTTCCAAAATAAACCTGTGAAGCTGAATTAATGCCAACGGCGTTGTTTAAGAAATCAAACTTATTAAAGTACATCGTTATAATCTCTTCTTTTGTGTAGTTTTTCTCAAGCCTACTTGCTATCAGCCATTCTTTAAACTTTCTCTTTACAAGGTCCCATTTGTTCACCATCTTTTTCCTTGGAAACAGAAGCTTAGATAGTTGTTGAGAAATGGTGCTTCCTCCTCCTTGGCTTTTTTGCCCAGTAACAACCCCTTTTACAACTCTTCCGAGCGCACGTAAATCAACCCCAGAATGTTTATAGTACCTAACATCCTCTGTTGCCACCAATGCTTCAACCAACCAATGAGAAAGGTCATTGTATTTTGTGTTGGTTCTGTTCTCTTTATAGTATTTGCCTAATTCAACCCCGTCTACAGAAAACACTCTTGAAGCTAGGTTGCTTTGAGGATTCTCCAACTCTTCAAACCCGGGAAGGGTTAAATCATCTGAAATATTTAACATGATATAAATTCCTATGAAAGGGACCAACATTGTTAGCCATAACAAACTAATAATTGTCCATCTAGACCACTTCTTGAGTTGTCTTTTGACAACTTTTGCACCTTCATCCTTTGGTTTGTCTGGTTCCGCTATATTCTCTTGCATGTTTTTTAATAGACCTCAAAAGTAATAAATTTTTAGAGGCAAGAATTGGATGTCTATTAATACGTTTTTAAAAAGCTGGCGCACCCTCATATGCTTAAGCGCCATAATGAAACTATTTGAGGAATTAGCCTCATATTTATCGATTCACACTATAAAAAAGGAATAATCGTTGTATAGTTAAAAACAAACATTATCTTTGCACCGATTTTTGTAACCTTAGACGGATTTTAGATTGAAAATGCAGCAAAAAACAACTAATAAACTGATAGTATTATTGGGAATTATTTTCTTATTTAATACGAACCTGAAAGCCCAAGATCATGAGAATGATCATACAACAACTGAAGAAAATGAGCAATCAGGGTTCGATCCAGTTGCATTCGCTTTCGACCATGTATTAGACGCCCATGAAGTTCATATTGCTGGTGAAGGAGCTTCTTCTATTACCTTGCCTCTTCCTATTATTCTTTGGACCGAGAAAGGTCTTGTTTCTTTCTTGTCATCTTCTTTTCACCATGACAATGAAGGGCATCATATTGTAGAAAAAAAAGGATTAAACTTTGTTAAGTACCATGAAAAAATATATCAACTAAGCGATGGAGAGTCTCATATAAGGTTCGAGGGAAAAGAAATTGTTAATGCGACACAGCCATTAGATTTTTCAATAACCAAAGCGGTGTTTACTATGTTTTTGGTGGCTTTCTTACTGTTTTTTATCTTTTTGAAAGTGGCAAGGTTTTACAAAAAAAATGGTGTCGTTGCCCCTAAGGGAATTGTCTCATGGATGGAGCCGCTAGTGTTATTTGTAAGAGATGACATTGCTGAACCAAACATTGGAAGCAAGAAAGATAAGTTTATGCCTTATCTACTTACGGTGTTTTTCTTTATTCTTATAGGAAATTTATTAGGCCTTATTCCTTGGATTGGCAGCCCCAACTTAACTGGAAACATTTCTGTCACAATCACATTAGCAATGTTTACCTTAATTATACAGTTAATATTTTCTAAGAAGCCATTCTGGAAACACATATTTATGCCTCCGGGGGTACCTTTGGCTTTGTACCCAATTTTGGTTCCCATTGAAATCGCAGGAATCTTTATTAAGCCTGCCGCATTATTGATTCGTTTGTTTGCGAACATGACTGCAGGGCATATCATTGTTATCTCTTTAATCTCGATTATTTTTGTAAAACAAAGCGTTGCATGGTCTGGACTATCGGTTCCCATGGCTTTATTTATCTCGACTTTAGAATTACTAGTAGCCTTTTTACAGGCATATATTTTTACCATGCTTTCTGCGTTGTTCATCGGAACAGCGGTAGAAGAAGCGCATTAATTAGCAAATAAATAAACAATAAATAATAACAGTTATGAATGAAATGATTTTACACGGAGGAATTGCAGCAATTGGTGCAGGTTTAGCAGCAGTTGGAGCAGGTATCGGTATCGGTAGAATTGGAGGAAGTGCAGTAGAAGCTATTGCTCGTCAACCAGAAGCTTACAACAAAATTCAGACAACGATGATTATCGCTGCTGCATTAGTTGAGGGTGTTGCGTTATTTGGTGTGGTGGTTGCCATGCTACAAGCGTAAAAACAACTTTAGGAGAAATTCAGGGATTGCCTGTTTTTCTCCTATTATTATTTTAGTTTATACAGTATAAAAAAATAAAACATGGATTTAGTCATACCTAGCATTGGTTTAATTTTTTGGACATCTTTAGTCTTTATCATATTATTATTTCTTCTTGGAAAATTTGCGTGGAAGCCAATTTTAAGTTCCGTTAAAGAGCGTGAAACGAAAATTGAGTCTGCTTTAGAAGCGTCTAAAAAAGCTAGAGAAGAAATGGCTGCGTTAAAATCTCAAAACGAAGACTTAAGAAAAGAGGCTTTAGTTGAAAGGGACGCCTTACTTAAAGAAGCTCGTGAGATGAAAGATAAAATTGTTGCCGAGGCTAAGAACACGGCCAAAGAAGAGGGTGAAAGAGTTATTGAGTCTGCAAGAGAAGTGATAACAAATGAGAAAATGGCTGCAGTTACTGAAATTAAAAACCAAGTTGCAACATTGTCAATTGAAATTGCAGAAAAAATCGTTAAAGAAAAACTTTCAACTGACGAGAAACAAAAGACTTTGGTAGATGGGTTAGTTAAAGAAATAAACCTTAACTAAAATGAGAGAGTCGCTAGCAGGAAGTAGATACGCTAAGTCTTTAATTGCATTGTCAATTGAGAAAAACGAACTTGACGCTATATATAGCGATATGGTTTTGATTTCTGAAACAATTGAACAGAGTAAAGGCTTAGATACTTTGCTGAAAAGCCCAGTTGTCAAAACAGATAAAAAGCAAGGGGTTTTGACCGCTATTTTTGGTAAAAACACAACTGAACTAACAAAACAGTTCTTAGTGCTTATTTCTTCTAGAAATAGAGAGGCATTAATTGGAGATATCGCTAGCGCTTTTGTCCGTCAATATAAAGTAATTAATAAAATAATAGTTGCTGAACTTACTTCAGCTGTTAAATTAGACGCGGCTCAAAAGGAAAAAATACTTCAACTACTTAATACTCAAGATGGCTCTAGTATAGAGGTTATTGAAAAAATAAATCCCGACATTATAGGAGGTTTTATTGTTAGGGTTGATGACAAACAAATTGACGCCAGCATCAGCAGAAAGTTAAACGACTTAAGGCAAGATTTTAGCAAAAACCAATATATAGCAGATTTTTAATTTAGATAAATTATAATAAAATGGCAGGAATTAAACCAGCTGAGGTTTCAGCAATATTGAGAGAGCAGCTTTCAAGCTTTAAAACTGAAGCGGAATTGGAAGAAGTAGGTACTATTCTTCAAGTAGGTGATGGTATTGCGCGTATTTATGGGCTTTCGGCCGTACAATATGGCGAGTTAATTGAGTTTGAAGGAGGTTTGCAAGGGATTGCTTTAAACCTTGAAGAAGATAACGTAGGTGCGGTACTATTGGGTTCTGCAAATAGCTTAAACGAAGGAGATACAGTTAAACGTACAGGCAAGATTGCTTCTGTTCAGGTTGGAAAGGGAATGCTTGGTCGTGTTGTTGATACATTGGGAAGCCCTATTGATGGTAAAGGGCCAATTGAAGGTGACTTATACGAAATGCCTATCGAGCGTAAAGCTCCCGGTGTTATTTATCGTCAACCAGTTACTGAACCCTTACAAACAGGGATCAAAGCAATCGATTCGATGATTCCGGTAGGAAGAGGACAAAGAGAACTTGTAATTGGCGACAGACAAACGGGAAAAACTACTGTTTGTATTGATACAATTATCAATCAAAAAGAATTTTACGATAGGGGAGAGCCTGTTTTTTGTATCTATGTTGCAATAGGCCAAAAAGGATCCACTGTTGCGGGAATAGTAAACAAATTAGAAGCTGCTGGGGCAATGGACTATACGGTTGTTGTTGCTGCAAATGCATCTGACCCTGCTCCGATGCAATTTTACGCTCCTTTCACGGGTGCGGCAATTGGTGAGTTTTTTAGGGATACTGGTGAGCCCGCACTGATTGTTTATGATGATTTATCAAAACAGGCCGTGGCTTATCGTGAGGTTTCGTTGTTGCTCAGAAGACCTCCGGGACGTGAAGCATACCCTGGAGATGTGTTTTACCTTCATTCAAGGTTATTAGAAAGAGCTGCAAAAGTAAACGCTTCCGATACCATTGCCGCACAAATGAATGATTTGCCGGAATCAATTAAACACCTGGTTAAAGGTGGCGGTTCCCTAACAGCACTTCCAATTATCGAAACACAAGCAGGAGATGTTTCTGCATACATTCCTACTAATGTAATTTCTATTACAGATGGACAAATTTTCTTAGAGGCTAATTTGTTTAATTCTGGAGTTCGTCCGGCGATTAACGTAGGTATTTCTGTGTCGCGCGTGGGTGGAAACGCGCAGATTAAGTCAATGAAGAAAATTGCGGGTACATTAAAATTAGATCAAGCTCAATATAGAGAACTTGAAGCGTTTGCTAAGTTTGGTTCTGATTTGGATGCCGCAACTATGGCGGTTCTTTCAAAAGGTGAACGGAATGTTGAGATCCTTAAACAAGGTGAAGGTGCTCCAGTTCCTGTCGAGCAACAAGTTGCAATTATATACTGTGGATCCAAAGGCTTAATGAATGATGTTCCAGTTAAAAAGATTAGAGCGTTTGAAGAAGAATTTTTAAGCTTTATGAGAAACAGTCATGCTGATGTGTTGGCTGATTTAAAATCAGGGAAGATAAAAGATAATGCTGCGTCAATAATTGAAAAAGTTGCAGCTGATTTATCTGCAAAATATAAGGTAGAAGCATAATATTGAACTTTAGTTTCAGATGGCCAACTTAAAAGAAATACGAAATAGAATAACTTCTGTAAATTCAACAATGCAGATTACCTCTGCCATGAAAATGGTATCGGCTGCAAAATTGAAACGTGCGCAAGACGCAATTACACAAATGCGCCCATATGCTCAAAAACTGCAGGAAATTTTAGGAAATTTAACATCTTCCTTGGACACAAGTGATAATGTTTACGCGCAAGAACGTGAATTAAAAAATGTTCTAATTGTTGGAATTAACTCTAACCGTGGGCTTTGTGGTGGCTTTAATAATAATGTTGCAAAAAAGGTGAAACTTATTGCCGCAGAACACAAAAACAGTAATGTTAACATTCTTCCTGTTGGAAAGAAAATGGCTGACGCCATCAAGAATACTGATTTTGTAATAAAAGGAACCTCATTACCTAGCCATACTGAAGAGCTTTGGAATAATTTATCCTTTGAAGCTGTTTCTGAAGTTGCGCAAAACTTAATGGACCGATTTGCAGAAGGGAATTTAGATAAAATTATTATTGTTTACAATGCATTCAAAAACGCAGGTGTTCAGCTTGTTACAACAGAACAGTTTTTGCCAATCGTTCCTGCAAAACAGGACGAAAAAACTAGCTCAGATGATTACATCTTTGAACCATCAAAAGAGGAAATTGTAAATAGTTTAATTCCAAATTCGCTAAAAACCCAACTATATAAAGCAATGCTTGATTCATTTGCCTCTGAGCACGGAGCAAGAATGACCGCTATGCACAAGGCAACTGATAACGCAACTGATCTCAAAAAAGAACTACAGTTGTTCTACAATAAAGCTAGGCAAACTGCTATAACCAATGAGATTTTAGAAATTGTTGGTGGAGCAGAGGCGCTAAACGATTAATTTATTTTTGTCTTCGGATATACATTCACTTACCTACTTAGTGTAATTGGACCGGTATGCTCATAAACCTTTCCGTCAATTCCACGGGCGCTTATTAAGTAAAAATATGTGCCTATGGGAATATTCTCTCCGAATTTATCCTTCCCGTCCCAGGAATTATCAATTGATTGGGATTCAAATATTACGTTGCCCGAACGATCAAACACTTTCATTTGGAACATTGCAAGGTTTTTCCCTTTAACCGTGCAGAAGTCGTTTATGCCGTCTCCGTTAGGTGTAAACACATTTGGCAAAACTGTAATAGCACTATTGGCCTCAACCTCTATAACGCGATAATCCGCTTTCTCCTCACCGTTTTCATCAGTTACAATCAATTCGATAGTATACGTGCCATATTTATCAAATGTGTGTGAAGGACTTGCATCCTCACTAGATGTTCCGTCTCCAAAATTCCAAAGAACACTTCCACGTGTTGCCGAGTTCGAAAAATAAACGTCTAATGGTGCATATCCACCCACAGGAGAAGCAATGATTGTTGCGATTAGTTCATCTTCTTGTGTTTGAACTATAATAATTTCCTTTTCCTCAATAACCTTGTTGTCCACCTTAGGCCCTTGTGCTGTCTGTTGGTGTTTAATTCTACTTTTAGGTGTTAAAAAAGAGTTGATTATCGAGCTAGGAGCTGTAATAGAGCTTCTGGCCGTGCTTTTGACTGAGGGTGTAACTATAAATGTTTTCTTTTCTTCTTCTTTTACTGATGGATCATTAGAATCAATTGGTGAATTATTTAAAATATTGCTTACCGCTAATTCATCGTCATTCGCCACTTGATGAATCATTTTATCCTCAGTTTCAATAAGGGGTGTAGGGTTGACTTTCGGCAATGGCTTTGACTCTTTAGCCACAGGGGACATTACTAAAACAGTGGCAATTGTACAAATCAAACCTGTGCTAATGGCAACACCTGTGGTAGAAAACAGCTTACTAATAAGCGACGTAGCGCCGCTTGATGGCGCCCCTGATGTTACAATAGAGCTAGAAATATTTGACCACATAGCATCATTAACTGGGGACTCAAAGCTCTCCAGCTTCGATTTAAATAGCTTTTCTATGTTATTTTCAAAACTCATTATTTCTCTAGTTCTGTTATTTTCTCACGCAACATTGCTTTTGCTCTTGAAAATTGGGACTTTGAAGTACTAACTGTAACATTCATTTTTTTTGCTATTTCCTTATGTGAATAACCCTCAATCGCATATAAATTAAACACCGTTTTATAACCTAGTGGCAGTTCCTGTAGCACCTTCAATAAGTCTTCTGCGACAAGAGTTTCAAAAATGAAATCATTAAACCCAAAAGCAAAGGCCACATCGTCAATTTGTCCCTGGTGTTTTAGCTTTTTATTCTTGCGAATAGCATCTAAAGCTGTATTAACAAATATTCTCCGCACCCACCCTTCAAAAGAGCCCGCTCCTGAATACGCTCCCAATTTATCAAAGACCTTAACAAACCCATCTTGCAGCACGTCTTGTGCCTCTTCCATGTTCGCCATATATCGCAGACAAACACCCATCATCTTTGGACCAAGCTTATTATATAAGGTTCTTTGAGCTAGAGGATTGCTTTCTAAACATCCCTTAATCATTTGTTCCTCAGACATATTTCGCTTATCTAGTACCATAGACTTCTTTCTATAAAAAAAGGTTGCATTCTTTATTTTTTATAGTTATTCTTGCGTAAATATCCTTAATAAAGCTAAAAAAACCCAACGTTATGAGGTTTATATAATAATCCCTACTTTTAGCGTTTACTAAAACTAGGATAGTTATTATGAATAAGCTTGGCGCCTTGTTTTTCTCTTTAATATTAGCGCTTTCTTGTTCTGAGGAAAAACAACAAAAACACCTTGTGGCTCAGGGACAGTGGATTGGACAACTAGCTATTAAGAAAAATAAAAAAATTCCGTTTAATTTTGAGGTAGTCAAAGACTCGGTTTTCATTATTAATTCCGAAGAAAGAATTGGGGCTAAAATAACTCAATATCAAGACTCTATACGCATTAAAATGCCTGTTTTTGATTCAGAATTTCGATTTGCAAAAACAAAGACAGGATTAATTGGGTATTGGTACAATAACACTAAAATAAATTACAAGTTATTGTTTTCGGCTCGTTTAAATAAAGAGGGGGTGCAAAATAGGTTTAACATTTCTCACAACAACTATGGACAGTACGAAGGAGAGTGGAAAACAACGTTTAGTGAAGGAGGTGAAGATGAATATGCAGCTATTGCTATATTTAATCAAGAGAAGCAATATGTAGCAGGAACTTTTATAACTCAAACCGGAGATTATAGGTTTTTACAGGGAAATGTAAGTGGTGATTCTATTTTATTGTCTTGTTTTGACGGATCACATGCATTTTTATTTGAAGGAGGGTTATTTGACGGCATTATAAATGGGAGGTTTTATTCTGGATCACACTGGAGTGAACCATGGGTTTCATCTAAAAATGAATTGTTCACGCTAGCTAACCCTTATTCTTTAACGAATCAAGTGAGAGAAGAAAAGCTTGAGTTTACGTTTCCTAGTATTGATGGAAAAAATGTTTCTTTCCCTAATAAGCGCTTCGATGACAAAGTTGTAATAATTCAAATATTAGGGTCGTGGTGTCCCAACTGCTTAGATGAAACAAGATTTTTTACAGCTCTACACAAGAAGTATCAGGGCAAGGGTCTAGAAATAATAGGTCTTGCTTTTGAAGTGCCAGAAAAACTAAGTGATAAAATTGCAAGAATAAAAGATCTAAAATCACACTTCCACTCTAAATATGAGTTTTTAATCGCAGGTGGCGCAAGTAAAAAAGAAGCACAAAAGGCGTTGCCGATCCTGAGTGATGTCTCCTCATTTCCAACGGCAATATTTATTGATAAAAAAGGCATGATTAGAAAAATTCATACTGGTTTTTACGGCCCGGGTACTGGGATTTATTATGCTAAATATGTTTCTGATGTGACCGCATTAGTTGAAGGCTTGTTAGTTGAGTAGTCGTCTGTTTTTGTATATTTGGTTTTCAAATCAATTTTATGCCCGTAATTAAAAACGCCTTAGCCCGCTATCGAGTAATCGACAGGAGTCTAAGAAACAAATACAACCCTTTCCCTTCAAAAGCAACTTTACGATCCGCTTGTGAAGAAGAGTTATTTGGAACAACTTTGGGGGTGAATATTTGTGATTCAACCATTGAGAAAGACTTGTTTGCTATGCGATTAGAGCATGATGCTCCAATTAAATACAATAAACAAGAAAGAGGTTATTACTACGAAGATAAGGAATATTCAATCGATGAAGTTCCTTTAACAGAAAAGGATATTAAAGCAATTAAACTTGCAACAAACCTCCTTTCTCAATTTAAAAACACTGAAATATTTAGTCAGTTCGAATTTGCTATAGATAAAATTATTGACCGGGTAAACATCTCTTCTAACGTTCAAGATACGGCCATCGAAGAATACGTTCAGTTCGAAACTGTTGATCGAGTAGGAGGAAGTGAGTTTCTAGAGCCGCTTTTAACCGCAATTAAAAATAAGAATAAAGTTCAGTTTGAACACAAAGGGTTTTCAAGTGAAGTCGCCAAAACAAGGAGAATACACCCCTACCTATTAAAAGAATATAGAAACAGGTGGTATTTGGTAGGTAAAAGCGAGCTTAAAGATAAAGTGATCACCTTTGGCTTGGACAGGGTAAGCAAGCTCACCGTATTATCAGACACTTATAAAAAGAATCACTCTTTTAGCCCTGATAGGTTTTTTAAATACTCTATTGGAATTACCTCGGACGACGGAAGCCCCTCTAAAATAATTATCGAAGCGGAAGTGCTTCTGTCGAAATATCTACTTTCTCAACCCTTGCATATCTCGCAAGAGTATTTAGGAGAAAAAAACAATGTGCACTTATTTTCATTTTTTCTTCTTCCTACATATGAATTAAAAATGCAACTTTTGGGTTTTGGCAAAGACATTAAGGTAATTGAGCCAAGAGAATTAAGGGATGAAATACGAGAGGTTGCAAAATCTGTTGTGGCCTTATATAAATAGGTCAATTAATAAATTCAATTACTTTTGCTTTCTATAAAAACATTAACCACGCATGATGAGACTTTTCTTTTTAACACTATTAGTTCCTGCTTACTTTTCGGCACAAATGCTAGACAACAGGAATTGCGCGGTGTTTTCTGGAGAACCTTTTTTTTATCCCGAGTTTATCCGCAACAATAAAATAAAAAGCATAACAGGTTCGGTTTCCACAAAAGCAGATTTACGGGTTATACAAAGCAAGGGGCTCATAACTAAGTTTTTTTTTGATGGTTCCGGTAATCTAATAAAACAATTCGATTCGTTTTATCGGGGAAAGAAAAAAGACAGTTCAATAATAACCTATCATTATGATGAGAAAAACAATATCACCACAAAAAGAATGAGTGATAGTTATGGTTTCTTTTCCTATAACTACAGTTATAACCAGATTGGTGACGTGATGCGTAAAACATACTGCAGAGATGAAAACGCAACAAACAATAAAAACGATTTCAAGTTAAAGAAACAATACACCATAGTAAACGAAACCTATTCTTATATAAGAAATGACTCGTCTAAACAGAAAAATGTGCACAACAACCACGGAGGGATTTATCAAAAAGAAAACTACATCTATGATGAAAACAAGCTCTTGGTTAAGACGGAAAAAAAACTAATTGTAAATCATAAAAAAGGGCAAACCACCTACAAATACAATGACTTAATGAAGGTTTCTGAAATGACAATACAAAAAGATATGTCAAAAGACATCTATTCTAGGTTTATATATGAATATGACCAACTTGGGAACCTAGAAACAATTGACGAGTACAGAAACGAGGAGTTAAAAACACATAAAGAGGTAATTTATGATAAATCAACACTTTTAATGAAGGCTCTTCTTACTCAAAATGTTCCTTCAAACTTTATTACAATAACAAAGTTTTCTTACGCGTTTTTTGATTAAAACGCTAAAAAAGAATGATTTTACGGCAAAAACTTGCGAATTACGGAATTGTTTTTAATTTTGTTTATCAAGTATAAATCAAATTTAAAAAAATCAGTATGAAAAAGTTTTTTATGTTATTAGCTGTTGCTGGATTCTTTTCTATGACAACAATTTCTTGTGGTGGTGCTGCTGCTGAAGGAGAAGCAACCGAAGAGGGTGGTGAAGGTGGAGAAGCTGAAGAAAGTCATGATGGTCATGGCCACTAGAACGCTCTTTACTTAAGACAATTGAAAGGCTTACACAAAATGTGTAGGCTTTTTTTTTGCTTTTCTTTGCACTCAACAAAGGCTTTAGATTTACTCGTTCATAACGATAACATTTTTTTATTATAATAAGAGAGGATTGATTGTGTTTTTTAAAAATAATTGGATAATAATACTTTTTATTGGGTTAGCCTCAGGTTGTTCAAACGATGAAAACAAGGTTAAGTCTATACCTGAAGTCAATCCAACTGCAATTGAACAAGTGCTTAAAGAAATAGAAGAGCTTCTGTTACATGTTAATAAGAGCCTCTTGGTAATAGGTAGCACAGACATAGAGTCGTATGCTACTCCTCAAAGCTTAGAGTGTACTGCAAACACATGTCGAAGTGAGGTGACGCTTGGAAGTATTGTTCTTAAAAAGGTTTTTAAATATAATAGTGGGGTTATTAGCGCCGTCCACTACGACTTTTATTACGACTCATTAAGTCCGGACTTAGAAAAAGATACACAAACCGCCATAAGCCTGGTTCACGCTAAGCTCGGAGACTATAATTCAACGTATAGTAGCAGTTCGATGAAAACGTATTCGTGGGCCAACGACAACAATATTATCGATTATGAATTATTTGATAATGGGTTTACTTTTACAATTAGAAAAAATCAAATAGCCGAAAAAACAATAGAAGCTGGGCTTGTGGCGCCAAAACACATTGAATTAGCTCAAAAATTAATTCAATGTGTACATAGTGATTCTCTGAAATTAGGCCTCTCGGTAATGGCTGACATCCAAAACCTTTTTAGGGTTGGTTTTAAAAGTAAGCCTAACGTCCTTGCTTTTACTGAAACTTATAATGAAAATATATTGCTAAGTGGTTCGTTTTTGTTTGAACAAGAAAATTTATCTGGGGTTTACTTCGATTATGTCTATTCTGATACAACATCGAATGAATTTTTAACTGACGTAAAAACCACAAAACTTATAATTAATAAGTTGTATGGGATGCCATCAGAAGTTGTCACCGTTTCTTTATCCACATCATATAGGTGGAACAACACGCTAATTGCACTAGAGGTGTATGGTGATGGTTTTTCGGTTTTTCTTGAAGAAAATGGTTTATAAAACCCTTTTAACCACTTCGTTAAGACATATTTTAAACCATTCAGTATATTTTTCTGGGAATTGCTTAACGTCATCTAAAACTTCTTGAACAGGCTTAAATATATAAGCACAAACTTCTTCGGTATTAAAGTTAATTTCTCCTTCATATTCGCCTATAAAAACATGATCCAGTTCATGTTCTGTTAGTCCTTTATCTAGTTCTTTTTTGTAAATAAAATCAAACTCTTTACTTATTTCACAGTCAAACCCCATTTCCTCCTGCAGCCTTCTGTGAGCGGCATCTATTGTTGTTTCGTTTTCTCTTGGGTGGCTACAACAAGTGTTCGTCCAGAGCCCTCCTGAATGATATTTTGAAAATGCGCGCTGCTGCAGCAACATCTTTCCGTTACTATTAAAAATAAATACTGAAAACGCTCTATGCAAAACACCTTTCTCATGCGCTTCCATTTTTTCCATCGTTCCTAATGGAGTATCATTTTCATCTACTAATACAACTCTTTCCATTTTTATTTAATTCCGTTTATTCTTAATCGCTGATCTCTATTGGCGATTTCCCAGGCGGTATAAAAAACCATTCGCGTAGTTTTTTGAACCTTATCAAAATTAATTTTATCCACATCATCTGTTGGCTTATGATAATCTTTGTGAACCCCGCTAAAATAAAAAATAACAGGTATTCCGTTTTTAGCAAAATTATAATGATCGGATCGATAATAAAACTGGTTAGGATCCGATTGATCATTATACGTATAATCAAGTTCAAATTTTATATACCTTTCGTTTACCTTCTCATTAATGAGGTGTAGGTCCATACTTATTCGGTCCGCCCCAATAATATAGATGTAATTGTCGTGTTCATGCTTATCATCTCTTCTACCTATCATGTCTATATTAAGATTTACCACGGACTTTTCCAACGCATATACGGGATTTTCAGAATAATATTTAGACCCCCATAATCCTTTTTCCTCTCCTGATACCGTCATGAAAAGAATGCTTCGCCTAGGTCCGTTTCCATCGTTTTTTGCTTTTTGAAAAGCCTCAGCCAACTCAATAACAGCAACTGTTCCAGAACCATCATCATCTGCACCATTACATACTTCTCCATTGTCATACCCCAAATGGTCATAATGCGCTGTAATAATAACAAGCTCCTCTTTAAGGTCGGTTCCCTCAATGTAACCGAGCACATTATCAGAGGTTAACTCCTCTTCAATATCAACTTTAACTGAAATTTTTGACTCATTTATTTTTAATAAAAAGGTTTTAGCGGTACTATCGGAAATATAAATATTTGGTATTAAGTCTGCTTTTCGTCTACCAGGGTTGTGCATTTGCATATTTGGGTTTTCCATAAAGCCCTGGATTCTTTCAGCCCCTTCCAAATAATTTTGCTTAATTGTAACAACCCCTATAGCCCCTTTACTTTCAGCTAACTCCACTTTCTTTCTCCAACTGCTCCAATCACTATGTTTTATCTTTGATTTTTCAGGTACCCCATCATTTATCACTACAATTTTTCCATTAGCATCTTTTCCTTTATAGTCAGAATAACCATCTTCCTCTATCCCGTGTCCAACATATACTAATTCAATGTTTTTATGTTCAACATCTTTAAGGTTTCCTATGTAATAGAAATCTTTAATAATATGCCATTTCTCTCTATTACATTCAATAAACACGTTGGAAGCGTTCTTTGCGTCCACGGTAAATGTTTGGAGAAAAGACCCGTTTTCTGCTCCAGGCGAAACGCCTATTTCTTTAAATCTTTCCAATATATATTTAGCGGCTTTTTTCTGTCCTGGACGAGCTGTTTCTCTCCCTTCGTATTCATCAGAAGCAAGTATGGAAAGGTCTTTGTTTAAATCCTTTTTTATAATCGAAGACGCGTATATATCAGCAATACTATCTGTTAATACTTCTAGTTTTAAGTCGATTACCTTGCTGGTTCTTTTTGTTAATGTACAACTTATAAAAGCACACAACAATAAGATTATCAAATATCTCATTTTATCTACAGGCTATTTTATCTACTCTTGTTTGGTGTCTCCCGCCTTCAAATTCCGTAGTGAAAAAAGCTTCTACTATTTTCAAAGCACTTTCCTCACTAACAAAACGAGCAGGAATTGAAACAATGTTCGCATTGTTGTGCAACCTGCCAAGTTCGGCAATTTCTGCATTCCAACTTAAGGCAGCTCTAATACCAGAGTGTTTGTTTGCTGCCATACTTATTCCATTACCACTTCCACAAATTAATACACCATATTTATTTGTACCTTCTTCAATACTTTCACATACTGGGTGCGCATAATCTGGATAGTCTATACTCTCTGTTGAATAACATCCAAAATCCTCTACTTTATTCCCTTTTTCCTTTAAAAAAGCTATTATTGCTTTTTTTAATTCGTAACCTGCATGATCAGCACCAATTGCTATATTCATAATACTATGTTTAGTTTATCTTTACCTTGGATTCAAACCGTTAATAACTTGTTAATAACCTGTTAGTTACTATATATAAACTTTATTAGTATTAAAAAAATTAATTATTCATTGATATTAGTTTTATATAAACCTAATAAGTTAACATTAATTTTATAGTTATTAATTAACAAGTTTTGCGCAGTTATCAATACAAAAATGGTATAAAAGTTTTAACTAATTACTTATATAATAACTATTTTTCATTTTGTTTATAACATATTAATTACCTTTATAACAAAGATATTTATATAATAAACCGTGTTAATTAAGTGTTATTAACTATTGATAAAATATAAAACCTAATTTTTTGAATACAAATTACACACAATATAAACAGTCTAATAATAATAGTAAAATATTTAAGTTTAAACTCTTTTATTTATTTATAATATATATTGTTCGTTTCTTTTTTTTTAGCGGCTCTATAATTCTTGCTCAAGAAACATATGTTGATCCAAACGGATATAACACTTTTTATTTTCAAAATGGAAATGTTAGCAGTGAAGGAATTTTAAAAGATGGAAAGCCTATAGGTTATTGGAAAACCTATTATGATAATGGGCAAATAAAATCTGAAGGTAATCGTAAGAATTTTTTATTAGATAGTATTTGGAAGTTTTATAGTAATAAAGGCGCTCTTTTGGATGAAATAAATTATAAGGAAAATAAAAAAGAAGGAGTGTCAAAATTATTTGATAAGTATGGATGTATAAAAAGTGCATCAAATTATAGTAAAAATGTAAAATCAGGGAAAGAAAATATTTTTTATTCTTCTGGAAGAATAAAAAATATTAATACTTATAACCAGGATAAAAAACATGGTTATTGTTATGAATTAGACAGTATAGGTAGAGTTATAACGATAAGTGAATATAACAGTGGGTTTTTAAGAAGTGAGGAACAAATAAATAGATTTGATGAAGAAGAAAAAAAACAGGGTATATGGAAAGAATTTTATGAAAACGGAAAGGTAAAATGGGAAGGCGATTTTAAACATGGTGTATTAGATGGAATAGTAAGAGAATATAATAAGAAAGGAGGCTTAAAAACAATGAATATGTTTGTTGATGGTGCATTAAATGAAGATGCTAAAGAAGTTGAATTTTTTGAATTAAGTAAGGAAATTAGACCAAACGGTTCTTACTTAATTGGAGGTTATGCCGATGAAATGAAGCAAGGTATATTTAGAGAATATGATTCTATAGATGTATTGATTAATTCTTATCAATATAGGAATAATATTAAAATAGCTGAGGGTATACTGGATTCTACAGGTTTAGAGCATGGAGAATGGAAATATTTATATACCGACGGTTCGATTAAAGCAATTGGTAAATTTAATCATGGAAAACGAGAGGATTTATGGGTATATTATTTTAAAGGTGGAGAGATTGAGCAAAAAGGATTGTATATTAATGGATTACCGCATGGAGAATGGAAATGGTGGTATACGAATAAACAATTACGTAGAAAGGAATTATTTCGACACGGAAAAGAGGATGGAGAATCTATTGAATACGACACTATTGGAAATTTAATAACAAAAGGAGAATTTATAGATGGTATTCGTGAAGGTGTTTGGTTTTACAATATTAATGATCACAAGGAAGAAGGAAATTTTAGAGATGGTTTAAAGCATGGAATTTGGATATATACCTATAATGATGGACAGATTAATTTTAAAGGAGAATATATTAATGGACTTCCAATAGATAAACATAGATTCTATTATCCTAATGGTCAGTTAAAGTGGGAGGGTAAATATGATAATGGAGAAAAAGAAGGTGAATGGACAAAATTTAATAAAGAAGGAGTTATTATTCTTGCAATACACTATAAAAGGGGTATAGAATATAAAGTGGACGGCTACAAAATAAAACCAGCATTTGAAACTCAATAATAAATGAATATTAGAAAATATTTTTTGGTTCGTATAGAGATTCGGCTGTATTATTAAAAAAGGATTATTTATTAATAGTAACAGAAAAGGATTCAGTAGATATAAGAGTAAAACTAACTAAAAAGGCTATTATGTTAATTGATAAAGAGTTTATAAACTGTATAATAAATAGTTCGTTAGATATTATTATAGCATCTGATATCAATAATAAAATAACCCATGTAAGTCATTCAGCATCTTCTCAATTTGGATACTCAAAAGAAGAATTTAAACAAATCAGTCCGATAGATTTATTTAAGGATAAAACAGAATACGAATATATAGAAAAGCATATAAAAGAAAAAGGATACTTTATTGGTAAAATCACAAATAAAAAGAAAAATGGTAAGTTATTTAACACCCACTTGTCTGCATCTCCTATAACTGATAATAAAGGAAATTATATGGGATTAATGGGTGTTTCTAGGGATATTAAAGAAGTAAAAAAAATAGAATATGAAATAATTAATAGTGAAAAAAAATATAGAGAATTATTCGAAAACTTTTCGGATGCAGTAATAATTGTTGATGAAAATAATATAACGATTGATATTAATGAGGCGGGTAAAAATTTATTTGAAGTGGAAGATAATGCAGCGTATAATTTTTATTCTTTTGTTTCAGATAAAGATAAAAGTATTGTTTCAGAGAAAGCCAAAGAACTCAGAAAAGAAGGAATGGTAAGAAACTTTGAAATTGAAATTATTGCGGCAAAAGGGACAAGAAAAAATATAGAAATATCCAGCAGTGCTTTTTATGAGGATGGTATATTTAAAGGATCTAGAGACGTAATTAGAGACATTTCGGAAAAGAAAAAAAGAGAAGCATTATTAATTAAGCAGTCGTCTACTATACAATCCATTTTTGAAAATACGAGTAATGTTCTTATTTGGACATTAGACAGTAAATTTAATGTTTCATCCTTGAATAGCGAATTTAGTAGAATGTTTAAGGATAGAATAGGTGATTTAATACAAGTTGGAGATAATTTTTTTAGTAAGATATCGAACAACCTAAAGCCTTATAAACCGCATTTAATAAACGAGATGGAAGTTTTATATACTAAGGCTCAAGCAGGAATTTCTCAAAATTTTGAATCTATTATTTATAGTTCAGAAGGTAAGCAAATGATTTATGCAACATTTCTTAGTCCGATTAAAATAAAAGGAAAAAAGAAATTTGACCTAGCTTGTTTGGCGGTGGATTTAACACATAAAAAAGAAACAGAACTAAAACTAAGAAAACTTTTAAACGAAAAAGAAGTTCTATTAAAAGAAGTACACCACCGTGTTAAAAACAATCTTCAGGTAATATCTAGCATTCTTAATCTTCAATCATCTTATGTTAAAGATCAAATGACATTAGATATATTGAGAGAAAGTCAAAACAGGATAAAAACTATGTCTTTTGTTCATGAAAGCTTATATAGATCGGATGATTTTTCTTATGTTAATTTTTCTAACTACATAAATAGTTTATCTTCAAACCTGGTTCAAACCTATATTATCAAACATGCTAATATTAATTTAGAATTAGACTTAGGAGATGTTAATCTAAGTTTAGACCAGGCAATTCCTTGTGGTTTAATAATTAACGAACTAGTATCTAATTCGATTAAGTACGCATTCCCTTTGAATAGAAAAGGAAAAATACGGATTGAACTAACAAAGAAAATGAATAAAATGTATTTAAAGGTGGAGGATAATGGAATAGGATTACCGGATAATTTAGATGTAGAAAATACAGATACCTTAGGCCTTCAGTTAGTATATATACTTATTAGTCAGTTAGATGGAGATATTAAGGTGATTAACAAGAAAGGAACAAGATTTTTATTTAACTTTACAGTTCAATAATAATTTAATAGATATTCAAGATTCTTTTATGGGTAAAATAAGTGTATTAGTCGTTGAAGATGAAAGTATAGTTTCAAAAGACATTCAGTACAGTTTAAAAAAACTAGGTTACAATGTTTTAGGTGTTGCATCTACCGGACAAAAAGCCATTGAACTTTGTAGTGAAAAACTACCAGACGTTATACTAATGGATATTATGCTCAAGGGAGATATAAATGGTATTGAAGCTTCTACTAGGATTAAAGAGGCTTATAATATTCCTGTTATCTTTTTAACAGCTTATGCAGATGAAAACACACTATCCAAAGCAAAAGTTACTGAACCATATGCTTATATAATTAAACCATTTAAAGAAATTGACCTGCACACTTCTATTGAAATGGCTTTTTATAAACACAGTAAAGAATTAGAAGTACTTAAAGAGCGAGATATGCTCTATAATATTATAGAAAATAAAGAAAACAAAAAATTTATCTTTGTTAAGAGTAAATCTAGATTAATTAAACTTAACACCAATGATATCTTTTTTATTGAAGCGCTTAAAGACTATGTAGTAATTAATACATTAAACAAAAGGTATACGGTTCATTCAACAATGAAAGATATTGAGCGTAAAATGCCACAAGACTTCTTTTTAAGGGTGCATAGGTCTTATATTGTGAGGTTGGATAAAATAGCGCAAATAGAACAACCAAACATTATTTTAGAGGATAGCAATAAAATTATTCCAATAGGAGGTTCTTATAAGGAAGAGCTGATAAAAAGAATTAATTTAATATAAACTTATACGGAAAAATGTATAATTCTAAAAAACGACTAAAGGCTAAAAACGCTCTTTTAAAAAGTGTTTTTAGCCTTTTTTTGTTTCTCTATTGGGTATCTTCATATACCCAAACTTGGGAGTATACTATTTCTAAAGACTTTGAGTTCTCAATTCAAGACATGTGGGGAGAAAGTGGATTATATGAAGCTAAGTTTGTTATATCTAACCAAAAAACAGCCTTTGTTAAAACAATTGAGATAGATGATAACAATATTGGAAAGTTGGTTTTCCCAGATGAGTTTAGTCACACTAGAGGAAATTTTAATAAAGATACCATCACGCTGTTTAACTGGTATATTGAAGTAAAAAATCAAAAAGTAGCTTCTGGAAAAGTAATTTACAATCCTAGTCCGAATGAACTACTTCAATTATTTAAATATGATTTTTTTGATTTTAAAAAGAAGGAAGTAGTTTGGGGAGATGTTATTGATGGTTTTCGATGGAGTGATAAAAAAGGAGATAACATACTTTTTAGGTCGGTTGTATGCGACATAAAAACGAATAGCAACCACTTATATATATACCATTTTTTAAAAGAGGATAAGGAGTTTAAACAAGTTAGAAAACTTACGGATTATGTGAAAAACTGTGATTTAGACATGTTTTCAAGTCATAATATAGAGTCTATAGAGCTTACAGACATTGACAAAGATACCATAGGGGAAGTATCTTTTAGTTACACCAATGATTGCAGTTGTTTGGAAGATAGTTTAGCAATATCGACCAAGCTGATGTTGATTACAAAAGGAGAAAAATATGCTATTAGAGGGATAATATATTCAAAAAAAAAGGATACGTTTTCAGAGTATGAGTTAGGGGGAAACCTCAAAAAAAATGATTTGTACAGAAGGTTTTTAATTAAAAAATGGAAAAAACTAACAAGTGAAGAAGAAAACAGATATAATTAAAAAATAAGCTAACAGTTCCGTGAAAGAGAACAGACATTCTAGATGAAGAAATTATTAACTTGTTGTCAATAAAAAGTAATGCCGTAGAGGAAAAAAGGGGTAACAAAAACGACCAGCTCCTTCCCGAAAAAACCTCCTTTAAGAAAATTAAAGCATTCCTCTTGATTTCAATTCTAGGTATTTGTTGATTGTATCTACGGATAGATTTTCCGGTTTTGTTAACACGCTTTGTATCCCATATTTTCTAAGCTCAAAGGCTATTAACTCCTTTTCTAAAGCAAATTTACCAGCCAAAGTTTTCACGTAAATATCCTTAACACGATTGCCTTCCATTTTTGACACCTTCTTTAACTCAGAATTTTCAAAAAACACAACCACTAATAAATGTTGTTGATTAATTCTTCTTAATAAAGGAAGGTTTCTTTTTAAAGCATACATGCTTTCAAAGTTGGTAAACAACAAGATCATGCTGCGTCCTTTAACGGTGTTTCTAAGCCCAAAATATAACCGCTCATAGTCTGACTCCATGAAGTATGTTTTTTGCTTATACAGAACATCTATTATTCTTCTTAGCTGCGTTGTGGTGTTTTCTGCAGGCAATCGAGAACCAAGCTTATCAGAAAAAGTTACCACACCCACCTTATCGTTTGTACGTAATATTATATTTGAAAGAGACAAGGCACAATTAATTGAGTGATCTAACAAGGTTAAATTATCAAATGGCATTCGCATTGACCGGCTTTTGTCAATTACACAATATACTTGCTGAGAGCGTTCGTCTTGATATTGGTTTACCATTAATTCCCCCTTCCTGCTTGTAGCCTTCCAGTTAACTGCTCTAATATCATCACCTCGAACATACGTTTTTATTTGTTCAAATTCGTTGTTGTTTCCAATTCTTCTAATCTTTTTAATCCCTTGGAAAATTGCCGTTTTAGAAAACACTTGTAGCTCATATTTCTTCATTTGCAATATAGAAGGGTAAACGGCAACCTCTTGTTTTGCTTTTATTGTAATTCTTCTTTCAACAACCCTCAAAATAGTGGATACATAGATGTTTATGTCCTGAAACAAATAAACACCCCTTTTATTGGGTCGAATTAAGTAAACAATCTCTTTGGATTCTCCGGGGCCTAAAAACAGCCATTCCTCAAAATCCCTAACTTGCAATTGGTAAGGCAACTCGTCTATTATCCTCAAACTAACAGGTATTTTATAAGTGCTACTTACTTTTATTCGAACAGTATTTTTATCCCCTAAAGAAAGCTGTTTGTTCACAACCCTGATCGCCTTAACCCTTGACTTACTAAAAAATAGAATAAACAAATCTAGCATTGTAATAGCCATTAACACAATAAAAGCAACTTGTGCAATTGGATACATAAAAGGCACGCCAAAACCCACACAAAATAATAGAACCAAAACCACCCAATAAAGGAAGAAGCTGTTACGTAAATATAGCTGTTTAAAAAAAGTGGTCATGTTTGTGCTATCTAGGGACCTCTACCTTTTGAATTATTTCTTGAATAATTATTGAAGCGTCCATTCCCTCCATTTCAGCTTCAGGGGTTAAAATAATTCTATGGTTTAATACATGAAAAGCAACATACTGTACGTCATCTGGAATAACAAAGTCCCTTCCCCTCATAGCGGCTACAGCTTTTGAAGTTTTCATCATAGAGAGGGAGGCGCGCGGAGAACCACCTAAGTAGAGTTTACCATGATACCTTGTTTCATGGGTAATGTTTGCAATATATGTTACTATAGAGTCGTCCAATGTAACCTGCTCTATGGAGTTTTGTATCGCCTTCAGCTCGCTTTTTGAAAACAAGCTTTGAACGTTTTCTAAATCTATGTCGTGTTTGTTTCTGAATCGAATTAATATTTCTTTTTCCTCTTGAAGGGTTGGATAATGTAAGTTAACTTTAAAAATAAAACGATCTAACTGAGCCTCAGGAAGCCTGTACGTCCCTTCTTGTTCAATTGGGTTTTGTGTTGCGATTACTAAAAAGGGAAAATCAAGATCATATTGTACACCATCATAAGTAATTTGCCTTTCTTCCATTACCTCGAATAATGCTGCTTGAGTTTTTGCAGGAGCTCTATTAATTTCGTCTATAAGAACGATATTCGTAAAGACAGGCCCCTTTTTAAATATAAACTCACCGGACTTTAAATTGTATACCGACGTTCCGATGATGTCAGAAGGCATTAAATCTGGAGTAAACTGGATTCTAGAAAACTCAACCGATAGTGTTTTAGACAATACCTTCGCGGTTAACGTTTTTGCAACACCAGGAACACCCTCTAGTAAGACATGTCCTCCGCAAAACAAGCCAATCAACAACAAATCAACCATCTCATGTTGCCCAATAAGATACTTTCCAATTTCTATTCTAGCTGCTCCAACCTTGGAGTTTAATAAGGATAGATCTACTCTTGGTGCGCCAAACTTACTTGAACCAACAGGAGGACTAGAGCTTAAGGGAGCTTCAGACTCACTTAAAGCCTTTTTTATCGGATCTTCGAATGCGTTTTCGTCTTTTTCAGGTTTGTTATTATTATCTTCCATAATTATTTATTTAGTGGCAATTTTTATAAAAATATTCAAGTTTATTATATACGTTTATCAGTTCACTTTCCGAAACACTTCTGTTCTCTTTTCCTTTAACAAGAGCAGTGAAAATATCTTTTATATGTTTTTCCCCTACGCCAGATTTTTGAGCAACCTTAGTTATAAAATCAGGTGTAATTTTAGGAGAAGAAACATGGTAATGTTGTCGCAAAAAAGATAAGAAAATTAATTCCTTATGCTTAATTAATTTGTCGTGTCTTTTTTGCTGAAAGTATAAAGTGCTTACGGTTTGAATAAACTCTACGCTCGAGTTTTCATTAGATTCTATAACGGGGATGATTCGCTGTCTTCTTTTGCTTTGAAAGATCATATACAATAAAGCCCCAAGAATTAATAAGACCAGAGCGCCAAACAAAGAGGGGACCTTCATTATATACTGCAAAGGGCTTGACTTCGGATAATTTACTTCCTTCGAACTACCTTGCTCAGAATATGTCGGCTGCGGAACTCCCCTATAAGGAGAATATTTTCCAAAGTCATGATGCCAATAGATGTTTCCTTTTGGTAAATGAGACAAAACTACTTCAGCATGGTATTTCCCTCCTTTGTTAAACATATTGTAATTCGAAAAAGCAGCAGGCGTTGAGTGAATAATAAAAGACCCTTTGCCATATTGTAAACGTATGCATATTGGGTAATCCCTAGCCTTATTATACGCTATTCGCACAAATCCACCTCCCAAATCAGCGTCTAGAAAATACCTCCAGTTTTTATACCTTGGGTAGCGATGACTATTTAATTCCGCATTTTTAATTTCAATGGGGTTTTCTTGTAAGAGTTTGGGGTGGTAAAAATTTAATACAAAAGAAGTGTCATAATAGGAGTTAAACCTAAAATAGGAGTTATCCGAAACAGCTGTTCTTATCTTGTTTGATAAGTTTTCACACGCTATAAACGCATAATTTCCTGCCTCAACAAACTCCAACAACCAATCACCATCCTCATCGTTTAGGTTCGCGTCAGCTGCAATAATAAAGTATATATTTTTATAGTCATTTTTTTGTTCTTTTGGCAGCAACTCCGAAAGAGTCAGGTCTTGAGACGTTTGTATTTTTTGAAGAGAAGAAGTGTTTTTGTAGTTTTTTAAAAGTTGATACAGTAAAAAAGTTCCCGTTGGATTTATAGGTTTTTTTATTATCAAGCTATCATTTCGAGAAGCTTCAGAATTATTTTTTTTACCTGAGTTCGATTGACGCCCCCCCCCAAAGAAATAAACCAACACTAGAGCCATTATTAACGCACCTCCTAAAATCAAATATTTTTTAGACAGAGCCATAATTACTTCCCTTCAGAATTTAAACTGTTTAACAAACGTTTAAACGTCGGCTCTAAATAACTAAAGTCCTCTTTTTTCACATTGTAATTTCCATACCACACCAATTCATAAATTGAGACAGCATCATTAAATGAGTCGTATTGAGGCTTTTCTCTCATTTCGATTAAGTATGAAAAGTTGGTTTTTTTCTTTTCCCAACTTATCCATTTTTTCTCGCACAAATCTTTAATAATAAAAATAAAATAGAGCCTAATGGCCCCTCTAAAATCATCTTTAGCTAATGCTTTTTCTAACAGAAGCTCCAATTCCGATTTTGGTATTTGAGTTGGAGCCAGTTCTTCAAAATCAACAACAATTTTTGCCCCCTTTTCATTAAAAGAGGTTTTAACGAACAGCTGATAAATTAAGAAAGCAAGTAAGACAGTTAATAGCCCAAATAAGACGTATTGAAGAAATCCCATATCGCTTCTTTGAGAATCACTATTATTGTTTCGGCTGGTCTGTTGAGGCTGTTTTTCTTTAGGATGGTAATCCTGTTGCCCTTGTTCCGTGTTGTTTTCATTCGGATGGTAACCTACCCCCCCAGCATTTTCACCTTCAGGTCCACCTCCCTCCGAATAAGCTTGACCCCCCTCATAAAGGTATTGGTCGTCGTCATTTTTGTATTCACTATACTTGCCATCGTAGCCTTCGTTGTCGTAGTTATAATAACTACCCTCAACACCTCCATTTTCCGAGCTATAAGATCCTCCAGACTCTTTAATTACACGGTCTTTT
>Ga0209223_10000569_pt1 | contig 42607 bp, 43 predicted proteins | sample COG_06_FD_184750 | JGI IMG/M metagenome (GOLD analysis project Ga0209223, IMG submission 184750) | Pelagic Microbial community sample from North Sea - COGITO 998_met_06 (SPAdes) (version 2) | ecosystem: Environmental > Aquatic > Marine > Neritic zone/Coastal water | place: Helgoland, sampling... | reverse complement strand
GGATTTAGTCTACATATAACACCATAGACTCAGCGTTTTTTACAAATTAAGGGTGCCGTCTCCAGTTCAACCGGAGTTTTTAATTAATATTAATCAATAACATGAATTAAATAATCATAAGATACTGATTTATAATTAACAATATAAAATATTTAGAGATGTCTAAAAATCATAAAAGAACGTTTTACCCCCCTAAATACTGGAAAAAAGTTTAGCTACGCGGATGAAACTCCTTCATCACCTGCTTTAAATAATCTCTGTCTAAATGAGTGTAAATTTCTGTTGTTGTGATGGATTCATGACCAAGCATTTCTTGGACAGCCCTAAGGTCCGCCCCTCCTTCTATGAGGTGGGTCGCAAACGAATGCCGGAAGGTATGAGGGCTAACTGTTTTTTTAATTCCTGCTGTATTAACAAGGTCCTTAATTATAATGAAGACCATCTGTCTACTCAGTTGATTACCCCTTCGATTCAAGAAGAGGATTGAACGACTTTCATTCTTAATATTAAGATGACACCGCACTTCTTCTTGATACAACTTGATGAATTTTAAGGCTTCTCTTCCGATGGGTACCAACCGTTCTTTATTGCCTTTTCCTGTCACTCTTAAAAATCCTACATCTAATAATATGTTGGATTTCTTTAGTCCAATTAATTCTGAAACCCTCAGTCCTGAACTGTACAAAGTTTCTATCATTGCCCTGTTCCGCATCCCTTCTGGTTTGGAATGATCGATGACCTCAAGGATCTGATTGATCTCTTCTACACTTAAAACATCAGGTAATTTCCTTCCCAATTTGGGCGCTTCGAGTAATGCGGTAGGATCATTTTCAACTTCACCCCCATAAATCATAAACTTGTAGAATGATTTTAGCCCCGATATTATTCTTGCTTGAGAATGCGGAGTCATACCAAGCTCATTGATATATTCAATAAAATCTATCAAATGCTGAAGCTCGATTTGAACAGGTGATACTTCAGCGCCTGATATCTCAAGAAACTGTTCCAGTTTTGCTACATCATGAACATAGGCTTCGACAGAATTCTCCGACAACGATCGTTCAAGTTTTAAATAGTTTTCATACTCTTGTATATATATTTCCCAAGCCACAACTTAAAGATATGTAATGGGATTAAAAATTAAGTCAAAATGAAAGTAATCATCATCAATGGGCCCAATTTAAATCTATTGGGAAAACGTGAAAAGGACATTTATGGAGACCAAGATTTCGACACCTTTTTCAAATCCTTGAAAAAAACCCACCCAACAATGGAACTGTCTTACTTTCAATCCAATATTGAAGGTGAATTAATTGATAAATTACATGAAGTGGGTTTTGATCATGATGGGATTGTTTTCAATGGCGGTGGTTATACACATACTTCCGTAGCTATTTCAGATGCAATTGCTGCTATTACCACACCAGTAGTTGAAGTCCACATCTCAAATATTCATGCCCGTGAAGAATTCAGACATCTAAGCCTAATTACTAAGGAATGCGTTGGAATGATCACTGGATTTGGCTTACCTGGCTACGAAATGGGATTAAATCACCTCGTCAACATGAAACATCATTTATTAACAAAAGGTAAAGCATAATTCTGCTTGTTTTTTGCTACAAAATTCTACTTTTGCGCAAATTTTGAATCATGTTAAGTTTAGCTCAAGTAATCTCTGTCACACTCATTTTGTTTTCTGTAATTGACATAATAGGATCTGTACCTATTGTGCTTGATTTAAGAAAGAAATTAGGGCATATCCAGTCCGGCAAAGCCACCCTCGTTTCTGGGGTCTTAATGATTGCATTTCTCTTTTTTGGTGACAACTTATTAGGCCTTTTTGGCATTGACGTAGGTTCATTTGCTATCGCGGGCTCAATAATTATGTTCATAATTGGTATGGAGATGATTCTTGGTCAAACCTTCTTTAAGCACGAACCTAGTGACTCTGCGGGTTCTTCCATCGTTCCAATTGCCTTCCCCTTAATTGCTGGCGCGGGAACATTAACCACTATTCTATCATTAAAAGCTGAATATGATCAGTTTAATATCCTTGTTGGAATTATCATCAACTTAGGCTTTGTCTATTTAGTGCTTAAAAGCTCTACCTGGTTGGGTAAAAAAATAGGAGAAGGAGGAATAAGTGTTCTCAGAAAGATTTTTGGTATTATCTTGCTGTCAATTGCCATCAAGTTATTTAAAGACAACATTGTAAACCTATGATCATAATCTACACTGACGGCTCTTCTAAAGGCAACCCAGGCCCTGGAGGTTATGGAACCATCATGATGTACAAAGACTTCAGAAAAGAACTCTCTGAAGGTTTTAGAAAAACGACTAATAACAGAATGGAGTTGTTGGCTGTGATCAAAGGATTGGAAGCTATTAAAGTTCCAAATGCGCCCGTAAAGGTATTTTCTGATTCAAAATACGTGGTAGATTCCATACAAAAAGGTTGGCTTTGGGGATGGATCAAAAAAGGATTCAAAGGAAAAAAGAACAAAGACCTCTGGTTGCGCTATGCAGAAATTCACAAGGTGCACCGTGTTACTTTTCAATGGGTTAAAGGGCACGCTGGCAATGAAGAGAATGAACGCTGTGACGAACTTGCTGTGAATGCAGCTGAAAGCGCTAATCAACTGGTTGATGAGGCGTTTGAAAACGGAATCAACGATTTTTAGATAATCTATTTCAAATGGCAAATTCCTTTTTCCAATTCAAGCAGTTCAAGGTTGAACAAGGGCAATGTGGAATGAAGGTGACAACTGACGCCTGTTTGTTCGGCGCCATTGCTTCCAAAAAGGTTATCGATGGAGCAACTCCAAATAGAATCCTTGACATAGGAACTGGCACTGGTCTATTGTCATTAATGCTTGCACAAGCTACACATGTGACTAAAATTCACGCGATCGAAATAGACCAAGGTACTTACCATCAAGCCAGGGTAAATTTTAGAGACTCACCTTGGACGAACATATTAAGCATTGAGCTCTCCCCTTTTCAGGAGTTTAATTCAGATAATAAGTTTGATCTAATTATATCAAATCCGCCATTCTTTTCTAAAAACCAACTCGGAGATAGCTCGAAAAAAAACTTGGCAATTCACAATGAAACTTTAACAGTAAATCAATTGGCCAATGGCGTCAATGAGCACCTCAATGAAGCGGGGCTGTTTTATTTGTTCTACCCTCCTTATGAAATGGGTTTGTTTATTCAAGCAGCAAGGGCTTTTGGTTTATTTCCAAATGAAATTATTGCGATTAAGGACAGGATCACTAAGCCGATAATTAGACAAGCAGTCATTTTCTCTAGGACTGAATCGGTCATTCATGAGACAGAATTAGTAATCAAAGAAGAAGATGGCACTTACACCGATATCTTTATTGATTTACTCAAACCCTATTACCTTCATCTTTAATGAGTAAGCGCCAAAATCCAATTTCAGCGGATTCAAAACACTTAGTTTCTATCATCATGGCAATTAAGGACACCGGACCTTATTTGGCTGAATGTCTTGAATCCATAATTAATCAGACTTACACCAACTGGGAATTACTTGCTGTCAATGATCATTCTTCAGACGATTCACTAGAAATCCTCCAAAAATACGCTTTAGAAGACACTAGAATTAAAGTGATTCAAAGTGATGGTAAGAAATTAATTGCTGCCCTTCAAACAGGCTATAAACATGTTACAGGAAGTTTGATTAATCGCATGGATTCTGACGATAGAATGCCCAACTATAAACTCGAAATCATGGTTGAGAAGTGGCTTGAATATGGCACAAACCACATTATTGCTGGCGGTACAAAACATTTTGTAGACGAAGGAGAAGTTGGTGGCGGCTTTAAAAGGTACGATCAATGGCTCAATGATGTTGCTCAAAAAAGCAGCCACTACGAAGAGCTTTATCAAGAATGTACAATCCCTTCTCATTGTTGGTTATTAGCAAAGACTGATTTTGACAAAGTCGGTGGGTTCAATTCTCCTGTTTATCCAGAAGACTACGACTTGACTTTCCGTTTTTATAAAGGCGGTCTAAAAGTAATTGGGTCAGACAGAATCCTTCACTTTTGGAGAGACAGGTCTGATCGGATCTCTAGAACATGGGACGTCTATAAGGACAATCGCTATTTCGATATGAAGATTAAGTATTTCTATCAGTTAGACAGAGACTTCTCACGTCCATTGGTTTTATGGGGTGCAGGCCGTAACGGAAAAGACTTGGCCAAACTCATTCTTGAAAAAGAAAAGGACTTCAATTGGGTGTGTGATAATCAGTCAAAAATTGGAAAAGACATTTATGGCATTGTAATGAAAGACTGTAAAAACCTTACAGATCATAAGAATCCTCAGATTATTATTGCTGTTGCCTCCCCAGATGGAAAAATAGAGATACGAGAATTCTTGAATCGCCTCGATAAAGTAGCCGTGAAAGATTACTGGTTTTTCTGTTGAAAATGTTTGAAGCTATTCGGAGCTACTGTCACCCTGAATTCATTTCGGGATCTCCAAATCTCAAGTTTTCAATTCAAGAAGATCCTGAAACAAGTTTAGATAACTCACATTTTTTTTAGTTAGGAGACGGCAACTTCCAGATTAATTTTCTCAATCACCGATTTCATCTGATCAAACTCCATGTAACCGTTATTAACTTGGTAGAGTTGATCTCCAGTTTTAAAAAGTACAGTAGGATAACCCCTGACTCCCCATTGACGGTTTAACTGAAAATCTTGGTTGGTTTGGTACTTGAGTTGGTCACTTTCAAAATCAGTAATGAATTCATTAAAATTAATATCGAATTGGCCACAGATTGATTGATAGAATTCAGGCAAACTCGGATCCTGGTTTTCTACATAAAACTTCCTTGATACAGCCTCATAGAATTCTAATTCCCGATTACCCATCCATTTTCTAGCAGTCACCACTGCCCTGCACGCAGGTTCTGTATCGTAATTAAATTCCTCACGATCAAACAATGCATAGCCGAAAGGCTGCCCACTTCTTTCATTCACTTCCTCCCAATGGTGTCTTAAAAAGGCCTTCAGCTGATCGTCCCATGCTTCACCTCCACCCGGACGAAGTCCACCAAGCACAATGCTGAATTTGTAATCTGAAAAATGGTTTTTTAATTCCTTTAAATGATTAGAGATTCCCCAACACCAAGAGCACATAGGATCCCCAACATAAATGATCTCCAGATCGCTTAGGATTGGTTCATCCATACTTCCATTCCGTAAATCAGCCGCAGTATATTCTCCTGTCACTGGATCACAATATTGTCCCTCTTTCTCCATTTGAACATGCCAACAACGATAACTTGGTTTGGGTTCATTAGGACATTAAATAATTGCCATTCCGACCTATCGTCTAGATTTGTATATTCAAATTATTAAATACCTCATAATTAAGAAATAATGGAGATTAGACCAGCAAACACAGCCGATTATCCTACAATTCACGCATTGATGCTTGAGTTTGCCCTGTTCCAAAAAACACCTGAAAAAGTCACGATCACTGTAAATCAAATGATTAAAGACAAGGACTTCTTTAAGAGTTATGTTGTTACCGACAAGGAGACAATTATTGGTTTTGCTTCCTATTACCTTTCCTATAATTCTTGGACTGGCAAATCCCTTTACTTGGATGACATCTACCTTACTCCTGCAGCCCGAGGAATGAACATCGGTAACAGGATCATGGACAAATTAGCTTCAATTGCGAAATCCAATGATTGTACAAAAATGCGGTGGTTGGTTTCCAAATGGAATGAATCAGCTATAGGGTTCTATAAAAAAAGAGGTGCCGTAATTTACGACACCGAATATGTTTGTGATTTTGATATCAAATGAAGGACTAGTCGACTATTACCTCTTCCTCAATAAAGCTAAAACCCAAAGTTTCTAGTTCTTCCAAAATAGGATTATAGAATTCTGGAGTGATTGGGATTTGTACTCCCCTCGCTTTTATATTCCCTTGAAGGATCAATTTGGTGGCGATGCCCAGTGGTAAACCTACAGTCTTAGCCATAGCTGTAATTGACGCATCCTCACCATCCGCCACCATAGCAGAACGCACTTGTTTATGGACTCCATTATCTATATAGTCAAATAAGTGCCACATCACAATTTGGTCTTGCTCGTCTTCTCCAATCGTCCATTTTTTCTTTAAAATTTGCTCAAGCACCTGTGCAGGGCTTCCTTTTTGCAAACCAACTAAAGTATCATCAAAGAGTCCCAACCATCTCATTTTGTGCATTTCGGGTCCATCCATTTCCAATTTCAAGTAATGCGCGAGCTTTAGCTCAACAGAATCATGTGGGTTATAAGAAAGGAATGAATTGATAAATTGACGGTGAGTCATTTTCCCAACCGCTTCCATTTGATAAGTATCGTCTGTAGCACCTAATTGCACGAAGACATCCCAAGCCTTACAGAATCCTGGCCTTCTTAGCGTGCCCCTATAAAGCGTTTGAATGCCTGCTAAGTCATAAACATCCATGTATTTAAGTGAATCTCTATTAGCATAACCATCAAAATAACCAAAGCCAGGAATATGAATGGTCTCAGTTCTTCTAAACAACTTATTATAAGGGATGTATTTATACCTTCCCTCTTGAATAAACTTCACCTCACCTTGCCCGGCCAGCACTACGTTTCTCGGGTTCCAAGTAAACTTGTATTCCCATGGGTTATCTTCTTCCTTGTTTGGTTTCAATAATCCACCTGTAAAAGACTCAAAAGCCCTCAAATCAAATCCTTTCTCCCGTATCTGATCAATCACTTTTTTCGCAGACATATGATCTATCCCTGGATCAAGACCACATTCATTCAAGAACAATAGGCCTTTTTCCTTCGCCTGTTCGTCCATTTCCTTCATGTCTTCTGACACATAAGATGCGGTGATGAGGTGTTTGGAAAAATTCAGACATGCTTCCGCAACAATCACATGAAACCTTGCGGGCAACATTGAGATGACCACGTCAGCTCTAGAAATTTCATCTGCCCGTTGCTGTTCATCATTAATGTTAAAAGCAATTGCTTTGCCTTTTGGATGTTGTTTGACTTTCTCTTCGGCCAATTGTAACGCATAATCAGCCACGACTATTTGCCAATCAAATTTTTCTGCTTGATCCAACAAATAGGCTATTAAACTTGTTGCTGATCGACCAGCTCCTAAAACGAGTACTTTTTCCATAAATCAAAAAATATGGCTTGAAAGTAGAGTAAATAAAAATGTCGTAAAAACTAAATCTTTACTTTTACTCAAATTTTTACCACCGCAACCTTAGCTCTAAAAGATTCGTATCTTCCCATCCTTTGTAAAAAATAAATTATGAGTGAAATTATTTCACATGAAGTAAAATTAATAGTTCACAAGCGCGAATCAGATTTAGACCAACAGACACAGCACTTATTCCAAAAAGCACGTGAAGCCGCGCAAAATGCATATGCCAATTATTCCCATTTTCAAGTAGGCGCTGCTTTGCTCCTAGAAGATGGGAAAATTATAATCGGCAACAACCAGGAGAACGCTGTCTATCCGGCAGGCCTATGTGCAGAGCGCGTAGCCTTCTTTTCTGCTAAATCTCAAAACCCTCAAGCTTCGATTGAAAAAGTCGTCATTGTTGCCAAAAAAAGGACCGAGAGTAGCTTCAGACTAGCTACCCCATGTGGTAGTTGTAGGCAGGTGATGTCAGAATATGAGGATAATCAGGAAAACAAAATCAAACTTTACATGTGTGACAAGGATGGGAAGATTTATGAATCAGATTCAATAGAAAACCTTCTCCCTTACAAGTTCTCTGAAAACATGATGAATAATAGCTAAGGGAATGGAACACAATTTAGAATTCACCTTTAATGCCAGGTATTACACCTTAGGTGAAGTATCAGATCAGATTGAACACCTCTGGCTAGTATGTCATGGCCAAGGGCATTTGGCTCAATATTTCATTAAAAAATTCCAATTACTTGACGATGGCAAGCACCTGGTTGTCGCTCCTGAGGGATTATCTAAATATTACATTAATGGACATTCAGGTAGAGTCGGTGCCACATGGATGACCAAAGAAAACCGATTGATTGATATTGAAAACTACCTTGTTTTTTTAGAAAAAGTAGTCGCAGAAATTAAACTAAAAATGAACCCAAGTATCAAGGTGACGCTCCTTGGTTTTTCTCAGGGCGCTGCTACTATTTCAAGATTTGCTACGCAATCAACTATTCGATTTGACAGGCTCATTTTATGGTCTGGTATTTTCCCTCCTGACTTACCTCCTCTAGAAGGTACTGAAAGATTGAAAAACAAAGATATTTATTGGGTGTATGGAGATCAAGATCAATACCTAAGCGACGCGCTCTACAAGGAACAAAAGCAAATCGCTAAACAGCTCAATACAAGAATAGAAAGCATTATTTTTGAGGGGAAACATGAAATGAATGATGAAATTCTCGCACGTTTTCTAGGTTAAAACTATTAGCAATACGACAGTTGGAAAACTCTTCTCTCTCATTTCGTGGATATGCATTCTTTTTTTGAAAGAAATCACTATCTTTGCAGCCCGAAATAAATAACAATTAAAAGAATGATTAAAAATTACGAGACAGTATTCATTATGAATCCCGTTTTATCTGATGATCAGATGAAGGATGCTGTCGGCAAATACGAATCAATTCTCACCGAAGCTGGTGCGAAAATTGTAAACAAAGAACTTTGGGGCTTGAAAAAGTTGGCTTATCCAATTCAGCACAAGTCTACAGGTTCCTATTGTTTGATAGAATTCGAAGCCGACCCATCTACAGTAGCTACTTTAGAAGTAGCGTTCAAAAGGGATGAAAAAATCATGAGATTTATTACAATTGCTTTAGACAAGCATGCAGTTGCATATAACACTAAACGTGCTAGCGGTGCATTTAACAAGAAAAAGGAGGCGGCTAAATCATGACATTAGTAAACGAACCAGTAAATAGAGATCAGCAGCGAAAAAAATACTGCCGATTCAAGAAAAACGGTATCAAGTATATCGATTATAAAAACGCTGACTTTTTGCTAGCATTCGTCAATGAGCAAGGAAAATTACTTCCTAGAAGATTGACAGGAACTAGCCTTAAGTACCAGAAGAAAGTTTCTCAGGCGGTAAAAAGAGCAAGACATATGGCATTTTTGCCTTACGTAACTGATTCTTTAAAATAAGTCTCATCTAATAAACAATTTGGAAAATGGAAGTAATATTAAAAACTGACATAAAGGGACTTGGCTACAAAAACGATACAGTTAATGTAAAGCCCGGATATGGTAGAAACTACCTTATCACTAAAGGATTCGCAATCATAGCTAGTGGCCCTAATAAGAAACACATAGCTGAGAACATCAAGCAAGCTGCTCACAAGGCTGACAAGATCAAAGGAGATGCTGAAACATTGGCTAATGCGATTAGTGATGTTGCCCTTCAGATCAAAGCAAAAGCTGGCGATAGTGGAAAAATCTTTGGTGCTGTAACAACCTTACAAATCTCTGATGCATTAAAAGCATTAGGTCATGAGGTAGATAGAAAAAAGATCTCTTTCAAAGGTGAAGTAAAGATGCTTGGAGATTACCAAGCAGAAATTGACCTTCATAAAGAAGTGAAGAAAGTTATAAACTTCAGCGTTGTAGTTGCTGAATAACTACTTTAAAATAAAAGAGAAAAGCCCTTCATTATTGAAAGGGCTTTTTTTTCATCCATATTTTACCAATTCATTGCCAAAGAATGTCTGAATGGCCTACGCATTTAACAAAACTTATACTTAATTTCGAAGTGAAAAAAGGAGAATTATGAAGGCAGTGAGCGCATGTGTTGCAATTATTTTAATCATGGTTGTAGTAAGCAGCTGTGACAGCTCAGTTGTTTTGGAGGACAATGACTGGACAATATCAGGGCTTTCTGGTCAAGTAAAAAGTATAAACCGACGTACTTATAGGGCAATACTACAGCGTGATGAATGGTCTAAGGGGCCTTCAAATCAAACTTATAGCATTAAGAATTTTGATAAAAATGGATTTAGTATAGACGAAAAGCAGTATTTTATCAATGATAACTCCTTGTACGGAGGAAGCACTTTTGAGTATGATTCAGAAAACAACCTAATAAAAATTAATAGAATCGGTGGTGACGGAAGCCCAGTCGGTTACACAGAAATTATAGAACGAATTGGTAAAGTAAGACCTTCAAAATTTGACACTTACTTTGTGTCTCCTGAAGAAACTACCAAAACAGGGTCAAGTAGAACGGTTTGGACGGATTACTTGGTTACAGAATCTAATTTTTATGACAAGGGTGGAAAACTGATATCTAAATCAACAATATTGTACAATGAAGATAGAAGCATTGATGAGTTTACAACCTTAAGGTTTACAGAAAACTCGAATATGACGGTGAAATACACTTACTTATCAAAAGACAACCACGGTAACTGGACTTCGGCCTTAAAGGAGATTATTGGATTTAATTACCAAGAAATTGTGGATAGAAATATCGTTTATTATCAATAAGGTTATCTAAAGAGTCTGATCATACCACTAACAGATTCATCAATAACAGTGTCATTGACTAAAACCCGATAAAACGCAGTATAGGAATAACCTCCTGAAGGCACATCTTCATCTTTATAAGTACCATCCCACATCTCATTTTGGTCTTCAGTATAAAAAATCATCTCCCCCCATTTATTAAACATTTTAAAACTGTATTCAGGAAGTTGGCATCCCACAACAGCCCCAAACACATCATTTTCGCCATCTCCATTAGGTGTGAAGGCTGTAGCGAAACTGACGCGTGGCACAAACTCAGTCACTTCCAAATCAAGTGAAACTTCACAGCCATTAGCATCAACAATTCTTACCCGATAATGCCCAGCGGATAAGCCAGTAGCCAATTTACCTGTCTGACTTGTGTTCAACTCCCAAAAGAATTGATAATTAGGAACGCCTCCTAAAGCATCCACATTAATCTCACCGTCACTGGTTCCTGGACATATAGGCAAGTTAATTAATGCATCTAAATCTGGCAATAATAGTTCAGGTGATCCAATAGTGAAAGGCAAGTTAGCTACACAGCCATTTTCATCAGTCACTTCTACATTGTAATCCCCTCTTTCCAAGCCAGTAATTCTATTGTCAGAAGTCTGTTGAGAAAGATTCGGGCCTGACCATTGGTATGTATACGCTCCGGTCCCTCCTTCTACAGTTGCTTCTCCTGTACCATCTGAACTTGTAAAACAGCGTGTATTGATTGGCGCAACATCGGTTATCACTAATAAATCTGTTTCTAACACTTCAATCTGACCGGATATTTCACAATCAGCTTCATCATCCGTAATCGTATAACCATAAATACCAGCCCCTACATTTTCAAGCAGATCGCCAGAAGTACCATTGTCCCAACGCACTAGCATGTTCCCGTTCCCTCCACTCACATTTAATTGTATACTCCCATTGTCTTCTCCAAAACACAAAGGCTGTGTTACAACATTGTCTACTACTATTTCATCAAGAATCTTAACCTGAAGTGTCTCTGAAAAACCTTCACAATCGGCAATATTGAGATTAAATTCTCTAAAAAACACTTCTCCAGATGAAGCATTATCATCCCAATTTACAATGATCTGATTCTCGTCATTGGCACCTACAATCGTTCCATTTGTTGCAAACCATTCATATTCAGAGCCTGGTACAAAAGGAACTTGATATTCCACTGCTTCCCTATCAGTAAAACACACAATCTCCTGTCCTACTGGCTTTTCGGGTTCTAACCGTTTATTGACTTTTACACCATAAAAAACGGTGTCAATTTCACATCCAGAACCGTTACTGACTACCAATTTAATTACAGCGTCATCATTAGCAGCTCCCCAATCTACTGTGATAGAGTCAGTGCTCAGGCCATAAGAAATAGCACCGCCTTCCACTATCCAATCATAAGTGGTTATAAAGGAACCGGTGACTTTATAAGGAACACCTACTACACCAGGGCAAACCGAATTCGACCCTTCTATGCCATCAACAGCGGGGTCAGGGTTAACCTCAAGAAGAAAACTAGTGAAGCTAGAACAGGAACTCCCATTTGCAGTAAGCCTTGCAAATATCTCTTCATCCTCCATCGTATTTTCATAATTGGATTTATTAAGAATTGGATTGTTTCCAAGTAATGCATCTGACGCTGAATGATGATAACTCACTATGGTCCCTGGCAGCCCCACCAAAACTTCAGCCTCAATATCCGTTAAATCAAAAGTAGTCAGGCCATCTCCGTCAGGATCACATTCCATCAAATTTTCAGGTTTTCTTGCTGGTGGCGGGTTACTGTTAACGTTATCCCCCGTCCAATTCAACTGGAAGCCCGCATTAGTCTGAGACCAATTGTCAATCAGAATGATGTATTCTTCACCTGCATTCACTGGAATAGCACTCACAAAACCGGTTCCGAGTGCACCTGGACCTTCACTGTTAATCCCTATGACATCAGTACGAAGCCCTGTATCAGCCGTCGTTCCTGCGGCTTGAGGATTGGTTGATGAACAACGAATTGGAGCTCCTAAGTTACTGCAGCTCACATTTGGGCCATAAACTGCGAAATCAAAATCATCCATTCCGTTATTAGCACTTATAATAAAGGCAAGAAGTCCTTGGGCATCAATTGGCACTTTAAGCCACAAGCTTTGGGTTTCAGTAAACCCACATGAAGGAGGTTGATTATTAGGATTGTCAAAATCATTGCTCCCAATTCCATTGGAATTTAAACTCAAATTTGAAGCCCCACATACCACAAATAGGTTAGCGCAATCTGCTGTGGTTTGACTTTGCGCATTCATTACACAAGTCATCAAGCAGAAAGTCACTACATATTTCAGCAAATTGTCTCCCCAGTTCATTTGCGATGAAAATCGATTTTAGTTCAAAGTAGAATTCTCAATAAATATAACGAGCAATTGCACAATCGTTACATATCCTGAGAGAATTAAATAGGAAGTGTAACTTTACCGACTCAAGATTGACATATTTAATTTAAATGTTTCGGACAGCCATTACACATATTGAAAATGACTATAGGTTTGATTTAAGTGCTAAAATTCTTTCAATGGGCTCTTGCTTTGCCGAAAATATTGGAGACCGCTTGGCAAAATTCAAATTTGATACACATATTAATCCTGGAGGTATTCTATTTAACCCCATTTCAATTTTTGAGTCCATCATCATGTCTATTGATGATCAGAAATTGCCCAGTGAATCATATGTGCAAAATGAGCGTACTCATTACAATTACAAATTTCACTCATCAATTAATGGAGCAACAAAAACAGCACTAGACAAAGCAATAAGTCAGGTACGACTAAAAATTAAAGAGCATATTTCAAATTCAGACTATTTGATTATAACATTCGGTACTGCCTGGATTTATGAATTGGAAAGCTCAAACCTACTTGTGGCCAACTGCCATAAGGTGCCGCAAAAGAAATTCCGTAAGCGACTTTTATCAGTACCTGAAATTCAAGCTAAATTTTCTCAGCTTAAAACAACATTGCAAAAACAAAACCCAGAATTAGAAATCATACTCACTGTTAGCCCTATTCGTCACACACGTGAAGGACTAACAAATAATGGGCTTAGTAAAGCAATTTTAAGACTGGCCTGCAACGAACTTTGTCAAGATTCTAAACGAGTAAATTATTTCCCAGCTTATGAAATTATGATGGATGACCTACGTGACTATCGTTTTTATGAAAAGGACATGATTCATCCAAATGAGCAGGCACAGGACTATATTTGGGACTTTTTCTGCAAAACTTACTTGTCTGAAGCTGCCTTAAATTTCACATCTGAATGGCAACACATTCTTAACACAATGCAACACCGCCCCTTTCAACCTAAGTCGACCGAACACCAGGCATTCTTAAAGAGCACCTTAGAAAGAATAAAAAAACTCAGCACACTTGTGAATACTGAAAATGAAATTGACCAAATTAAAAAGCAAATCATTTAGGTAACATTCGATGGCTCATAAATTCACAAACAGGCTTAAGCAGTCTTCATCTCCCTACCTTCAGCAACATGCCCATAACCCGGTAGACTGGAGAGAATGGAACGCAACTTCACTTGCTCTTGCTACAGAAGAAGACAAACCAATAATTGTAAGTATTGGTTACTCAGCGTGTCATTGGTGCCATGTAATGGAGCATGAAAGCTTCGAAAACGAGGCCATTGCGGAAATAATGAATGCTCATTTTATCTGTATTAAAGTAGATCGTGAGGAGCGTCCAGACGTTGATCAAGTATATATGGATGCTGTCCAAGCAATGGGGCTTCAGGGGGGCTGGCCGTTAAATGTATTCTTAACACCTGATCAAAGGCCGTTTTATGGAGGTACTTACTTTCCTGCAAATGGCTGGAGCAAATTATTGACTCAAATAGCAAGTGTCTTTAAAACACAAAGGACTGAGGTAGAGAATTCTGCTAACGGTTTCATGAAAACTCTTGGGGCAAGTGAGGTTGAAAAATATGGTTTGAAGGAGGTTGAAAAGGCGTTTAGTCAAAATGACTTAGCCTTAATGTTCAAGAAATTAGAGGCCAATTTTGACCTTGAAAAAGGCGGAATGAATAGGGCACCTAAATTTCCCATGCCCTCGATTTATGGGTTCCTATTAAGGGAAAACCACATCAATAAAAACAGTAGAGGACTTGATCATGTAAGGCTCACCTTAAATCAAATGGCCATGGGAGGGCTTTACGATCAAATTGGAGGTGGCTTTACAAGGTATTCGACAGATATCAAATGGTTTGTTCCTCATTTCGAAAAAATGCTTTATGACAATGGCCAATTGGTTAGCCTATACTCCGAAGCTTATTCCGTAACACAATCACACCTCTACAAAGAAATAGTATTTCAAACTATTGATTGGCTTGGACGAGAAATGACCAATGCTGAAGGTGGTTTTTATGCGGCCCTAGATGCAGACAGTGAAGGCGAAGAAGGCAAGTTTTATGTATGGTCAAACTTAGAATTTAGTAAGGCATTAGGCAGTGATGCCCCAATTATGAGTGATTATTACAATATCACCGATCATGGAAATTGGGAAGCCGACAAAAACATTCCATATAGGGATGACAGTGATAATGAATTTGCTACCAGACATGAAATTGAAATTGATGAGTTAAAAGACCTTGTCAAAGTCTGTAATTTCAAATTACTACAAGCGCGAAGTAGTCGTGTAAGACCAGGCCTTGATGACAAAGTTTTATCGGGCTGGAATGGATTGATGCTAAAAGGGATAATTGATGCCTATGCAGCATTTCAAGCACCTTCATTCTTGAAAATGGCTCTGAAAAACGCAGCATTCTTGACTTCAAAGATGAAGGTTGGTAGGAAATTATTTAGAAATTATAAAGACCAGAAAGCGTCCATTGATGGCTATTTAGAAGATTACGCAGCAGTTGCACAAGCCTTAATATCACTTTACCAAATAACATTGGATGAAAAATGGCTAAATGAAGCCAAATCACTCGTTGACTATGCAATTGAGTCTTTTTATGATGATAAAGAGGGGTTTTTCTTCTTTACTGATCACAATTCAGAAGCGCTTATTGCTCGAAAAAAAGAGATTTTCGATAATGTAATTCCAAGCTCCAACTCCATAATGGCTGGTAACCTCCATTGCTTAGCCTTGATATTGGACAATAAGGATTATCAGGCTAAGGCAGAACGTATGGTTAGAAAGGTCATCAAACTCGTCGATACTGAACCGCAGTACCTGACCAATTGGGCGTCTGTTATTAGTAACTTAGTGCAACCAACCGCTGAAGTGGTTATCATCGGAGAGAACGCGCAGGAAGAAGCACTTAACCTAAGCCAACATTTTCTACCAAATAAAGTTGTTCTAGGAGCAAATAAAGAAGGAGAAAGCACATTACCTCTCCTAGAGAACCGTGGTTTAATCAATGATAAAACGACTTTTTATGTATGTCGTAACAAGACATGCCAACTACCAGTAAACTCTCTTGAGGAAGCACTAAAACAGATTATTTGAGCCGCATTCTTTTAGGTGGAATTAATATTTCTAAATTCGTTTGAATTAAGAATAAGCATAAGTCTGAAAAGTAATAATTAAGCATTGCAAGCACTACAATTAAACATAGACGCACCTGACGGAAAGCCAACACTTTTTGCAGATATTGCTTTGCCTATCCCCATTCCTAAGCTTTTCACCTACCGTGTTTCAAATGAGTTCTCAGACTCAATTGTAGTGGGTGCCAGAGTAATTGTACAGTTTGGTAGAAAAAAAGTAGTTACAGGGATTGTAGAAAACCTGCACAACACTCCCCCTGAAGTTTATGTTGCCAAGCCTATTTTAGAATTACTCGATACCGAACCAGTAGTCACCGCGATTCAATTGACCGTAATGAAATGGATTGCTTCTTATTATATGTGCACACTCGGTGAGGTCATTAATGCTGCTTTACCTTCTGGATTGAAGATTAGCAGTGAGTCTCGCATTCAATTGCACCCAGAACATAACTATCAAGGAAGTGACTATCCTTTTGATGAAAAAGAATTAATCATTCTTCATGCCTTAGAGGAAAAGGACAGCTTGACTTACAAAGATGCAGCTGATTTAATTGAACTCAAGAGTGCTTACAAATTCATCAAATCATTGATTCAAAAAGATGTAATTCTTATTTACGAAGAGATTCGAGAGAAGTACCAGCCGAAAAAAGTCAAAAAAATAAGGCTAAAAACATTATTCATTGAGGAAGAAGATGCAATTGAAGGGCTTTTTGAAAAACTTAGTAAAAAACCAAAGCAAACTGACATTCTCTTAAAGTACCTCCAACAAATACCAATTTATCAGGACAAGGCACTTAATTACAATGGTGTTGCCAAATCTAACTTCACTACCGCCGGATGTTCCGTTTCTTCTTTACAGACACTGATTAAAAATGAAGTGTTCGAAGAGTTTACTGAGGTCATTTCAAGGTTTGGGGAATTTGAAGAAGATTCTGATAAAAAAATTGAATTAACCGAACACCAGTCAGATGCAACGGAAAAGATATTAAAACACTTTGAACAGAAAGACACCTGTTTATTACATGGAATAACCGGAAGTGGTAAAACTGAAGTTTACATTAACTTGATCAAGGAAATTCTAGATCAAGGGAGACAAGTCTTGTACCTCCTACCAGAAATAGCATTGACAGCACAAATTGTCAATCGGCTCAAACGCGTGTTTGGAAGTAGGATGGGCGTTTATCACTCCAAATTTTCTAACAATGAACGTGTTGAAGTTTGGCAGGGACTTCTAGATGGAAGGTTTGATTTTATAGTAGGCGTTAGAAGCGCCATATTTTTACCTTTTGAGAACTTAGGATTAATTGTCGTAGACGAAGAGCATGAAACCTCTTACAAGCAATATGACCCTGCTCCTAGGTACCATGCCAGAGACGTAGCACTTTACTTGGCTCAGGCCCATCATGCTAAGACCATTTTAGGCTCGGCAACACCATCATTAGAGTCTTATTATAATGCCACTAATGGGAAATATGGACTAGTCACCTTAGATAAGCGATATGCTGGAGCGCAATTGCCTACTATGGAAATAGCCAATACCAGAACCGAGCGAAAAAGGAAAACGATCAAAGGGAATTTTACTACTGTTCTTGTAGAGGCAATCCGTTCTACGCTTGAGAAAAAAGAGCAAACCATCATCTTCCAAAACAGAAGGGGTTATTCCAATTACCTTTCATGTGATGATTGTGGATTTATTCCAGAATGCCATCGCTGTTCAGTAAGCCTCACTTACCACCAATATAAAAACCAGCTCAACTGTCATTACTGTGGTCATAAAGAAGCAGTTCCAGTTGCTTGCCCAGCATGCGGAAGTTCAAACATCAGAACAATCGGTTATGGCACAGAAAAAATTGAAGAGGACTTAAAACTACTCTTCCCAGAAGCCCGAATTCAAAGAATGGACTTGGAAACTACGCGATCAAAATATGCTTATCAAAACATCATAAAAGCTTTTGAAGATGAAGAAATCGACATTCTCGTCGGTACTCAAATGGTGAGTAAAGGCTTTGATTTTGATAAAGTCAGCTTAGTTGGTGTATTTGATACAGACAGGATGATCCACTTCCCTGACTTCAGATCAATTGAGCGTACATTTCAATTAGTGACCCAAGTGAGTGGAAGGGCTGGCAGAGGTGATTTTCCTGGCAAAGTAATCATTCAAACAGAAGACCCAGATCAAAAAATTATCAAACAGATTCTAACCCAAGACTACCTTTCCTTTTACGAAAATGAGATTGCAGATCGAGACAAATACAACTACCCTCCTTTTGCCCGTCTAATCAAAATAACCTTACGCAATAGGGACAAGAGACTTGGGCAAGAAGCAATGAGTCATATGGCTAATATTCTTCTTGAGGATTTAAATGAATCTAGGGTTTTAGGACCTCAAGAGCCTGTAATCAATAAAATAAGGGATAAATACTTAATGGAACTGTTCGTTAAGATCGAAGGTAAATACAGCATTAATGCTGTCAAAAAAATTATTCACAAAGCGCAATTAGAGCTCATCCAAGAAAAGAGATTCAAAGCTATTGAAGTCATATTCAACGTTGATCCTTACTAGAAATAAAGACTGAAAAGGGCTGACTGATGATTACTTATCACCCTTCTCTTCAGGTGATTCCTCAGCCTCTGACTCTTCTTCAGGAGCACGTTCTTTCGGAGTATCTTTAACATGTGAGTCATCACTCATTCTCTCAACAAAATATGGCAAAGGACGATCATAGCCTTCTACATCCAGGTGAAGTTTAAATTTTTCTTCTTGACCATGCTTCTTGCCATATTTAATTAACCCCCATGTCATAATTACACTCGTAACTAAGATCACGATCAGGATTATATCAGAATTAAAAAGGTTCGACGACAATTCCACAGGGATAGAGAAAAATAACAAAATAGTAATTAGCCCTCTGGGATTAATAAACAATTCTGGTTGTATAGATTTACCCCAAAGAAAGACTTTAAGTACTACAAATCGTACTACAAAAAAGGAAGCTACTATCAACAAGCTTACTCCCAAAATCTCCAAATTCATAAGTGCTTTGAGGTTAATTGTAGTTCCAAAAACTACAAAGAAAAATGTCCGAATCACAAATGCAGACTCTCTAGTTACCAAGTGTAAGTCTTCCAGTGTATTCTCTACCGCCTTATGATTAATCCATCTCTTCAGTTTTCCAAAAAAGAACAATTGACAATTGTTTATCAGCACACCAAACACCAGAATAATGACCAATGAAGACAAATGCAATTGTTTACCCAATGCATAAAGTAATACTAGAATGGCAATTAACAGGAATAGCTTGACTTTACTCTCAATGCGCTGGAAAAGCATGACTAGTCCATAACTCACCACAAAAGCCACTACAACTGTGATGAAAATATTACCTATAACACTATAAATAACTACGTCTATACTACCTGCCTCTGCATTTTGCGTCAAAAAAGAAAAAAACATAATGCCAAGAATATCTGAGAACGTACTCTCATAAATCATAAACTCCTTCTTTTCTTCCAACAACCTTCCGACACTAGGAATGACAATAGCACTACTTACTACTGCAAGTGGTATGGCATAAACCAATGAGATAAATGGATCTTCATGAAAAAAATGATTAATAATCAAGGAGATTAAAAATGAACAACCCACTAAGGAAATGAGGGATACAAGGAATGACTTCCATATTATCGGCCATTTCTCTCTACTCAATTCTAGATCAATGGCGGCTTCAAGGACAATCATTATTAGTCCAACAATACCTAAAATTTCAAGTGTCCCCCCAATTATATTCTCATCTTTGTATTCAAAGTATTCCATTCCATATTTGATACCTATACCTAAGAGAATCAACAGGATAACGGAAGGGACATTCGTCTTTTTTGAAACAATGTTAAAAAGGTGTGACAGAATGATGACACAAGAAAGAGTAATCACGATGTAATACGGATTCATGCTTTAATATTAACCTGATTTTTGCATAAGTCAACCAGCACTAGCAAATATTTCCATTGGGTACAATCAATGTACTGGTAAAATTGAAACATTTTAGCTTAAAAACAGTAGCCTGAACCAACCCAATCCTTTCATTGTTGTCATTTTAATCCTTGTATAATAAGTTTATCTTTGCACAACTTTTTTACCAATGGATAGTTAAAGGAAATCCAAGTATAATTAGCCTAATAGAAAATGAAGAACGAAAATTTATCAGAGGAGCTATTAAAAGATCTTGATTTGATTGGTGACAACCATATCATGACATCGATTGAAACGCCCTTGCGCGATGATGCATTCGAACTCTCAGATGCTGAGAAAATTACCGTCATTGAGCAACACTTTGAAAAAATAATGTTGGCATTAGGACTTGACCTTACGGATGACAGTCTTCAAGGAACTCCAAAAAGAGTGGCTAAAATGTATGTAAAGGAGCTTTTCAAAGGACTAGACCCTAAAAAAAAACCTGCATTATCAACTTTCGAAAACAAATACGAATACGACCAAATGCTGGTTGAAAAGAACATCACAGTTTACTCTAATTGTGAACATCATTTCTTACCAATAGTTGGAAAAGCACATGTTGCTTATATTCCTAATGGTAGAGTAATTGGTTTGTCAAAAATCAATCGCATTGTCGATTATTATTCAAGAAGACCTCAAGTACAAGAGCGCCTCGCGTTGCAGATATTGAACGAAATGAAAACTGCATTAAACACTGAAGATGTTGCTGTTTTTGTTGATGCTGAACACATGTGTGTAAGTTCTCGCGGTGTCCAAGACCAAACGTCTTCTACCATTACTGTAGAATTTAGCGGAAAATTCACTGAAGAAGCTACTAAGAAAGAATTCCTTACCTATATAAATAACTAGCTTAAATGAGCCTATACGATAAGTTCCCGGTTAGTTTAACCAATTCACTCTCTAAGAAGAAAGAATTATTCAAACCTTTGCACGAGGGTCATGTGGGAATGTATGTATGTGGTCCTACCGTTTATAGTGATGTCCATCTCGGCAACGTAAGGTCTTTTCAATCTTTTGATGTAATAAGCAGGTACTTTACTTATTTAGGGTATAAGGTCAGGTACGTCAGAAACATTACTGATGTCGGCCACTTAGTAGGTGATGCGGACGAAGGAGAAGATAAAATCGCGAAGAAAGCCCGATTAGAAGCATTAGAACCAATGGAGATTGTACAGAAGTACACCAATGGATTTCATGATGTGATGAGGCTCTTTAACATCCTTCCTCCTTCCATAGAGCCTACAGCTACGGGTCATATTGTAGAGCAAATAGAGTTTATAAAGAGAATAATAGACAACGGTTTTGCTTATGAAAAAGACGGCTCTGTTTATTTCAATGTCCGTAAATACAACGAAACCCATAAGTATGGTGAGCTGTCAGGAAGAAATGTAGATGAGATGCTTTCCAATACACGCACGCTCGCTGGACAAGATCAAAAAAACGATCCTTTGGATTTTGCTTTATGGAAAAAAGCTGAAAAAGGACACTTAATGCACTGGCCCTCTCCTTGGAGTGAAGGTTTTCCAGGCTGGCACTTAGAGTGCTCAGCAATGAGCACCAAGTATTTGGGAGAAACCTTTGACATACACGGTGGTGGGATGGATTTGAAATTCCCACATCACGAAGCCGAAATAGCACAGAACAAAGGTTGTGGGCATTCAGGTGGCGCCAATTATTGGGTTCACGGCAATATGCTTACAGTGAATGGCCGCAAAATGGCCAAAAGTGAGGGCAATGGTTTTACACCTGACGAACTACTCACAGGAAACCACAAGCTCTTAGAGCGTGGCTATAGCGCTATGACCGTACGATTCTTTATGCTCATGAGTCACTATGGCAGTACGCTGGACTTTAGTAATGAGGCACTTCAAGCTGCAGAAAAAGGATTTAGAAGATTGATGTCAAGTATGGCCTTAATTGAGAAACTTCCTGAGGCAGGAACTAGCGATATTGAGCAAGAGAAGTCAGCGGCATTAAAGGCTATCATTGATGAAGCATTGCGCAATATGAGTGATGACTTCAACACATCAAAAACATTGGCTTCACTATTCGAAGTAAGCGGTAAAATCAACAGCTATTACCAGCAGCCAAATGACTTGCAATCAATTGACAAAACGACCTGGGACTATGTTATTACCCATTTCAAGGGTATCATTATCGAGGTATTAGGATTAACTGAGGAAGCTGAGGCTGCTACCGATAATCAACTATTAAACGGCACAATGGACGTTTTAATAGAACTTAGAAAACACGCGAAATTTTCTAAAGATTATGCCCTATCAGATAAAATCAGAGATGATTTAAAAGCTGTAGGCGTGCAATTAAAAGATGAAAAAGGGGGCGAAATGTCCTACACCATAGATTAATACCAATGATCCTTTCTGGAAAAGAAATTAAAAGTGAATTAGGCAAAGGGATTAATATTGAGCCCTACAGTGAAAGTCAATTAAATCCAAACAGCTATAATTTAAAGCTACACCAAGATTTATTGGTCTATGAGAATAATGAGTTGGACATGAAAAAGCCCAACCCTACTAGCCCATTGACAATACCAGAGGAAGGATTACTCTTAGAAACAGGTAAACTTTACTTGGGTAGGACTTTAGAGCATACAGAAACTTCCAAATACGTACCGATGCTTGAAGGACGCTCTTCAATTGGTAGACTAGGACTTTTCATTCATGTGACTGCAGGCTTTGGTGATGTAGGATTTAATGGTTTTTGGACATTAGAAATTTTTTGCGTCCAACCGATTCGCATTTACGCTGGCGTTGAAATATGTCAAATCTTCTACCATTCCATTCAAGGAGATTATGACACCTACAAAAATGGCAAGTACCAAAACAATGAAGGTATTCAAGCCAGCATGCTCTATAAGGATTTCAAATAATTGATTTGGCTTTTGAGAGTTTGATTTATTGATGCTTATATTAGTACCATTCAATAATTCACATGAGTTCCTAATATGATTTTTTACAATACTGAAGCCAAGTGGTACCGATTTGTTTTTAGATTCCTTAAGTTATCTTCTATTTGGCGTGCCTTAAAAATAGGCTTGTTTTTCGGGATATATACTATCGGAATAAGGTTCTCTTTCGACTACTTTGATGTTAATTTTGCTATCAGTCAGCGAATTTTTGAGGCCCTTGGTGGTGTATTCACTTTGCTGATGGTATTAAGAACTACACAAGCCTACAATCGTTGGTGGGAAGCAAGGAAAACATGGGGTAACTTGGTCAATAATTCAAGGAACCTTGCCATTTACCTTGATAGACTCATTCCTGATCACTTGGTAGCCGTTAAAGATAGTTTAGCATCACATATTGCCAATTTCTCTAATGCATTGGCTTATCATTTGCGCGATGATGCACCTGTGCCAGAATATTATGCAATTGATGAAAAAATGACCAAAAAATTAGAAATAGGAGCAAGTCATCCAATAGTCTTTTCATCTGAAATTCTGAAAGATATTGAAGGACAAAGAACGTTGGGTAATATTGATGGTTTCGATTTTCAAATATTAAAAGGATTTCACGCTTCTTTTATAGATATACTTGGAATCAATGAACGCATTAAAAAAGCTCCAATACCATTCTCCTACATTGCACTGATCAAAACCATCATTTTAGTATTTGGATTCCTCGCTCCATTGCAGAAGATTGATTCCATACAATTCGATTTTGTCCCAATCTTTATCATCATCATCATGTCTTTGGTTGCGCTATTAGAGATTATTGCTGCTGAAATTGAAGATCCATTTGAAACCAGAGAGAATGATTTACCTTTAGTCCAAATGGCCAATGTAATTTCTAAAGATGTATTTAAAATACTTGGACAAAGGGAGCATAATCCGCGTACTACAGAAATGAAGGCATTTCATAAAATAATTTAAAAAGTGAATTTATGCCGCATGACCAATATGTTGTCTTAAAGAAAGTTATCAAGGCCATATTCATTTTTCCCATTCGTATTTACCAATATGCGATTTCACCCATGCTTGGTGCAAATTGCCGCTTCTCTCCTACATGTTCGTCTTATACAATCCAAGCCATTGAAGAGTGGGGTCCAATTAAGGGCACGTGGTTGGGTATGAAACGTTTCTCAAAATGTCATCCTTGGGGCGGACATGGTTATGATCCTGTTCCAAAGAATGAAAGCTCTGGGGCTAAAAACGAGGAATGAGATTAATCTGCTGTCGCGAGTCCTATTCCTTTAAGTTTAGTGGATAAAACTGATATTCATCATTTTGTGTGATAAAAATTTATCCTAGTTTCACTTTATGACTCAAAATGGCGAAGATCATTTACCTGCTTACCGCGTCAGGCCACGCTTCAAGATTACATTAGCTAAGAACGAAAACAACATTGTTGAGCACATTCAAAATGCGCTTAATTCCACAGGTGCGAAATGCATTGGTAGTGTGAGTGAACGCTATATCTCTTTGCAGATCCCAAAGCATGCACAACATTATTGGTCACCGCAATTATCAATAACATTGTCAGAGGAAGATGACAAAAGTGTTGTGAGAGGAGTATATGGTCCTAGACCAGCAGTATGGACCATGTTCATCTTCTTCTACTCGCTCATTGGATTAGCCCTTTTAGTCGTAACAGTAATTGGACTTTCTACAATGACCTTGGACAAAGGAACTGCCATATTCTGGTGGATACCAGCATTGCTAATAGCCTTCCTTACACTTTATTTAGTCGCCTATTTTGGTCAAAAAATAGGACATGATCAAATGGTAGAACTTCAGTCTTTTTTTGAAGAAAATGCCAAGGTTAAAAGTCAGGAATAGCATTTCTTGTCAAAAATCCCAACCATCATTCAACTGGGAAATGGCGTGGTGCGCAGTTAAATCATATTGGCAGGGAACAATCGAAATGTAATTATGGTCTACTGCCCAAACATCTGTATCTTCTCCTTTATCATTATTTACAAAATTACCTTGTAGCCAAAAATAAGGTCTTCCATAAGGATCTCTTCTATGGTCAAACTCCTCTTCCCAGTGGGCATTTGCTTGTCGGCAAATCTTAATCCCTTTTAAATCTTCGTTTTGCTTAGGCGGAATATTAACACTTAATGCAATGCCCTTACTCAAGCCCTTATCAAGTACATTTTGAGCAATTTTCCTCATTAGATCAGTAGCATGAGAAAAATCAGCCTCATAGGAGAAGTCGCAAAGCGAGAACCCGATTGCAGGGTATCCTTCTATGGCCCCTTCTATGGCCGCTGACATCGTTCCAGAGTAAAGCACACTAATAGCCAAATTGCTTCCGTGATTAACACCACTCACAACCAAGTCAGGGCTTCTTTCTTTTAATAAGTGGTGCTTGGCTATTTTAATACAATCTGCAGGTGTGCCGGAGCATTTATGCGCTTCTACACCAAGGTCCTTGAAAATATCTGTTTCTGTTAACCGCAATGTATCTCCGATTGTAATTGCATGCCCCATTCCAGATTGTGGACTATCAGGGGCCACAACGATGACTTCACCAAGTGAGGCCATTACTTCCACTAAAACACGGATTCCTGGGGAGGTGATACCGTCATCGTTTGAGATAAGAATAAGAGGTTTTGACATTTAGATTAATGTATTGTAGTGAGCAACCAATTTCGCAACATCTACCAAATTATCAATCTTTAAGCGATTAGTTTTTACATATTTTTTTAACTCATGGGTACTTTCAGTCAAAACGTTATAAATATCTTTCTTACGTCCTGTGTGGTCTGTCATCTTCCCTGTATGGTCGAGAAAAAACATCTTGTATGACAAAAATCTTCTTGTATACATTTGATTGGTAGGGCTTGACATTGGGTAATTATTATACCTGTTGTATGTAGATCTCCGACCTGAACCAGTGGTAATTTGATCAATGAACTCTCTTGCCATTAATGTCATTTTACCTTCTATGATAACTTCAAAGAATCGAGGAATAGTTTTGTATCCTTTCTGGCTTACATATGGAAGTGAATAGAACCTTCGTAAACGTTCATCACCTTCCTGAATTATACTAAACTGCATTACCAAGTGCGCTGAATAGGTTTCCATCCTCTCGCCTACTTTGACAATTATAGCTTCTCTTTCAAGATCATAATTGATCATCCCGGAAATAGAAGTCTTGTCTTTCAATATAGCTTCCCCTTGGTGCCATTGGTCGCCAGGGAATTCTTGGGCCATCAGCTCCAAAGGAACTAGGCACATTAACAATATGAGGAAAATTGGTTTCACTACTTTTTTAACGAATTCCAGTGAATATGTTATAGTATTTTTAATCTAATCTAGTTCTAAGGGTACATACTCCTTAATCTCAAGCCCATAACCTATCAAACCAACTCTTTTTTTCGGATTATTCGAAATTAAGTTTATTTTTTTGACTCCTAAATCTCTAAGAATCTGGGCTCCAACACCATAATCCTTTTGATCCATTTTTACCCCAAATTTATCGTCACTGTTTTGTTCAGAATTTTTTAAGGCTGTCAATTCATCCAAAAGTCTATTGCCTCTTCTACCTTGATTCATATAGAGCACTACGCCCTTACCTTCTTTTTCAATCATCTTTAATGCATGTCGGATTGGATTACCAGAATCAAATTTAAATCCAAAAATATCACCGAGAGTGCTACTGGAATGTACACGCACCAAAACAGGCGCTTCTAATTCCCACTCTCCTTTTACTACGGCCAAATGTACTTCTCCGGTGTTTTTTTGAGTATAAGCTTGCAAATGAAAATCTCCGTATTCAGTAGGCAAATCTACCGCAACTTCTTTTTCAATTAAACTTTCTTTTTCAATCCTATATGAAATAAGGTCTGCAATCGAGACGATTTTAAGGTTAAACCTATCAGCTACTTTATAAAGGTTGGGTAGTCGCGCCATTGTACCATCCTCATTCATGATCTCTACCAAAACCCCTCCTGGTTCAAGGCCCGCTAAACGAGCAAAATCTATGGCTGCTTCAGTATGTCCTGTCCTACGTAACACTCCGCCTTTTTGTGCCTTCAAAGGGAAAATATGACCTGGTTTACCTAGCTCAGATGGCTTGGTCGATGGATCAACCAATGCTCTAATCGTTTTTGCTCTATCACTAGCAGAAATACCAGTAGTACAACCATGCCCTATTAAATCTACTGAAACGGTAAAGGGAGTTTCGTGCAGAACAGTGTTTTTTCCCACCATTAATTCAAGTCCAAGTTCTTCACAGCGTTCAGCGACTAATGGAGCACAAATAAGTCCTCTACCGTGTGTTGCCATGAAGTTGACAATCTCCGGAGTAATCTTTTCAGCTGCGCAAATGAAGTCTCCTTCGTTCTCACGATCTTCATCGTCAACAACAATGATTACTTCACCATTTCTAATGGCAGAAATCGCTTCTTCGATTGGATCCAATTCAGTTTTAATAGACATCGTAATTTTTTTAGAAGCACAAAGGTAGTAAGTAATTAGACGGCTAAAAAATCATCTAGAAACTACAATTCCTAATTCGGAAGACACTTGATCAAACATTGTTTTAAGGTGCATTCTCATCTTAAGTAAATCCTCCTGTTCGGTCACATCTTTACCCTCCTGAGCTTTTTTTAATTCCTCATCATTTTCTACTAATAAGGTCTCTAATTTCTTACGCTTCAACCTTAAAACCGCCTTAAATGCTGCTTCAGGGAGGTTTTCAGATTCATGGGCAGTATGGATCTTGTGACGATCCAACCAGCCTTCACTTACAAAATACTGGACATCCAACATGTCGATTACCATTTGGCTTGTTTTATTGTCGTCGGGAGACATAAACATATCGGGTTTGATCACCTTGCCACCATTTAGAATCGCGCAGGCTTTCACGTACAAATCACCTAGTTCTGGATCTTCAAAAACCAAGTCGTTTGTTTCTTGAACTATAAACTGACCAATGGATTGTGTTTCGTCATAAGGCTCATTAGAATAATTAACAAGCATTCGCAGGCATTCCCGTTCCACATAGAAGGTTGTATGCTCTGCTATTTTTTCTTGAGGGACAAGCGCTTCTTGAACCTCTTGGTCTACAACTGCTTCATGTTGTACCCTTTGATTGTCCTTGCGCTGATTTTTAATTAAAATCTTATTTAATTCTGAAATAAGAATTTGCTCTTCAATCTGAAGTTGGTCGCTGCATGATTTGATATAGACTGACCTTTTTATACCATCTGGAATTAATGATATACTTTCAACAACTTCACGTATGACTTTTACTTTTTGAACCGGATCGACCTGCTTGCCTCCGTCTGTGAGCACATTAGTTTTAAAAGTGATGAAATCTTGCGCGTGCTCTTTTAAATAAACTTCAAATTCAGTGGAGCCTAACTTTCTTGAATAACTATCTGGATCTTCACCATCAGGAAAGACTACAGCCCTAACATTCAAATCATGTTCAAGGATCAAGTCTATACCACGGAAGGAAGCCTTTATACCAGCACTATCACCATCATAGAGTACTGTAATGTTTTTCGTGTACCGCCCAATCAGTTGAATTTGTTCTTTCGTTAATGAAGTACCTGAAGAGGCAACAACATTGGTAACACCTGATTGATGCAAGGAAATAACATCTGTATAACCTTCAACCAAAAAGCAAAGGTCTTCGTTTCTGATGGTCTGTTTAGACTGGTGAATACCATAGAGGATGTTACTCTTATGGTAAATATCAGTCTCGGGTGAGTTAATGTATTTAGGCTGCTTCTTATCCTGTTTTAAAATCCGAGCACCAAAAGCAATTACCTTACCCGTGACATTATGGATTGGAAACATTACACGCCCTCTAAAGCGGTCGTATTTCTTTTCTTCTTTTCGAACTATTAAACCAGCTTTTTCGAGTATCTCTTCTTTGAATCCTTTGGCGATTGCTGCTTTAAGCAATCCATCCCATGCTTCAAGGCTATACCCTAATTCGAATTGCTTAATTATCTCATCTAAGAAACCTCTCTCCTTGAAGTAGCTAAATCCTATGGCTTTACCATCTTCATTCTCCCAAAGCAAATTCGCGAAATAATCTTTCGCAAAATTCAGTACTATAAATAAGCTGTCCCGTTCATTTTGAGCCTGAATTTGCTCATCCGTCTGTTTTTCTTCCTCAACCTCTACGCCATATTTATTGGCCATGAATTTTAAGGCTTCGATATAATTGATTCCTTCAACCTCCATTACAAATGAAAGTGCATCGCCACCCTTTCCAGTACTAAAGCATTTGAAAATCTCTTTTGATGGAGAAACATAAAAAGAAGGTGTCTTTTCATTTGTAAAAGGACTCAAGGCCCTATAATTGCCTCCTGCTTTTTTCAATGAAACAAAATCACCGATTACCTCGACAATGTCGATGCGCGATTTAATCTCTTGTATGGTCTGTTGACTTATTGACAATTTGAAATTGAAATTCTTATTTATGGAACACTAAAAATTGAATATACAAATATGAACCATTTTTTGAGATTCATGTTGTTTGAATTAGTTAAGAATTAGACAAAACCCAACTTATGCTTTACCTTGCATCGCAATTAGAATAACATGTTATTGACAGAAGAAAACGTACTAAAAGCACTTAGCAATGTGCTTGACCCAGACATCAAAGAAGATTTGGTGACTTTGAATATGATCCACGATATAAAAATCGATGGAAACAATTTAGCCTTCACAGTAATGCTAACTACACCTGCATGCCCATTGAAGGAAGTTATTAAAAATGATTGTTTGGGAACGATCGAGAAACACCTTGGTAAAGAAGTAAAAGTAGAGATCACAATGAGTTCTGCTGTTACATCGACTAGGACCGGGCCATTACTACCGGGTGTTAAAAACATTATTGCAATTGCATCAGGTAAAGGAGGTGTTGGTAAATCAACAGTCACTGCAAATTTAGCAGTAGCATTAACCCAAACAGGTGCTAAAGTTGGTGTAATCGATGCTGATATCTCAGGGCCTTCAATTCCTACAATGTTCAATTGTGAAATGGAACAACCCGGAATCAAGAAAGAAGGAGATAAAAACACCATTATTCCAATTGAACAATATGGTGTTAAATTAATTTCTATAGGATTCTTGACGCCTTCAGATAATGCTGTGGTATGGAGAGGCCCAATGGCAAGTAGTGCTTTGAAACAATTTATAGGCGACACTGACTGGGGCGAATTGGATTACCTTCTCATTGATTTGCCTCCAGGAACGAGTGACATTCACCTTACTTTGGTACAAACGGTTCCAGTAACAGGCGCTGTACTTGTAACTACCCCTCAAAAGGTAGCACTTGCAGATGCTCAAAAAGGATTAGCGATGTTCAAACAGCCACAAATTAATGTTCCGGTATTGGGTGTAATTGAGAACATGTCTTACTTCACTCCTGAAGAACTTCCAGATAATAAGTATCACATTTTCGGAAAAGATGGAGGAAAGAAATTAGCAGAGAAAAATGATGTGCCATTTTTAGGTGAAATACCTTTAGTTCAAAACATTAGAGAAGCTGGTGACATCGGCTATCCTGCCGTTATGAGAGATGATGTGACTGCAATTGCGTTTCAATCACTTGCTAAAAGTGTTGCTCAAAGAGTGGCCATCAGAAATGCGGAAGGTGCTGAAACAAAAAAGGTTGAATTAAAAGTTTAATAAAGCCATCTTTGTAAAAAGAGTACGATTAAAAAAGAATAGACTAAATTAGAAGCATGCAAGGAACAGTAAAATTTTTCAATGAAACAAAAGGATTTGGTTTCATTACTCCAGAAAATGGTGGCAAAGATATTTTTGTACATACTACAGGTCTCGTTGACGAAATTCGTGAGAACGACAAAGTAGAATATGACGAAGAGGAAGGTCAAAAAGGGCTTAACGCAACAAACGTTAAGGTTGTATAATTACTAGTAATACTTCCTAATAAGGAATTATGATTGAAAGAGTAAACACAGCTTTGGACAAGATACGTCCGTTTCTGAAGGCCGATGGCGGAGATGTTAAAGTACTTGAGGTGACTCCTGAAATGGTGGTCAGACTCGAACTTATAGGCGCATGTGAAACATGCCCTATGTCTCCTATGACCATGAAGGCTGGGGTAGAAGAAGTAATAAAAAGAGAAATACCAGAGATTAAATCAGTTGTTGCGGTAAACGTAGCAGTTGTTTAAACGCTTTTCTCAATAATCACAAGGGATTTAATACCTTTTGATGGATAATTGCGTTAGTTTTTTGACTGGGGGAAATTTTTGTAACAATGATGATTAATTAAAACTTTTAATCGACAACCGACTTTTTACGCGTTATGAGCAATGATAATTTTACATTCTTGAAGTTCCTTAAGAATGTTGGCATTATGGCTGTTATTGGAGGGGTTTGCATCCTGTTTTTTTTCTACATCTATTTACCCGCTACTACCAATCACCGCGAAACCATTACCATTCCTGAATTAGTTGGAATGTCTTTTAGTGATATTAATGAATTCGTAACTCAAAGAAGCCTTCGTTATGAAATCGTTTCCGATTCAGGTTATTCCGAAACACTTGCTCCCCTAACTATTCTTACTCAAAACCCAAAAGCGGGCTCAAAGGTTAAAGAAAATAGAAAAATCTATTTGTCTCTAAATGCCAAAGTTCCTCCGAAAGTCAGAATGCCGAACTTGATCAATACAACAAGGCTCAATGCAGAAGATGTGCTTAAAGGCAATGGTCTCAAATTAGGGGAAATTGAATATGTAGAAAGTTTAGAATTAAATGCTGTCCTTTTTCAGAAGATTGATGGTGAAGATATACCACACGATGCCTTTGTTCCAAAAGGATCAAAAATAGACCTAATTATAGGAGATGGTCGAGGCAATCAAAGTTTTGAAACCCCAGATTTCACTGGCCAATCTTTGGACGAAGCTCAGTTTCAGATTGGTGCCTCTAAACTGGTACTAGATATTATCAACTACATTAAGAATGATACGCTTCCAGATAACTTAAGAAACCGTATCTATCATCAACTCCCTCCCGCTGGAAGAAAAACCAGTTCAGGTGGGAATATTGAAATATGGGTCAATAGTGATCCACCAGAAGACAATGAGACAGGTGATATAATCAACAATTAAACGAATTGCGTTTTCGAATTATCATATCATTAATAATAATTGTTGGATACAGCAGTAATGGTTTTGGCCAACTAATTGAAAGGCCTTTACCTCCAAAAAAAACCAAAACCTCATCCATTCCACTTTATAATAGCCAAGGCGGAAGTACAGGTGCGCCAATAACCGTATTACCATTCTGGGATGAATTTTCGACTTCGAATAATTTTCCAGATGAGACTAAATGGCACGAGTCTCAGAACGTCAGGATTGCCGCAAACATCGGCATTGATGCTCCCTCACTACATGTAGCAGTATTTGACGGAGTAGATGCAACTGGTGCTGGATATGATCCTTCAAGTCTAATTAATGGTCTAGCTGATTGTATGACTTCGGCCATAATTGATTTATCTGTTTTAGATGCTACGCAATCAGATTCTGTTTTCATGAGTTTCTTTTGGCAATTGAAAGGAAAAGGGGAATTGGCAAATGAAGAAGATTCATTGGTGCTACAATTTCTGGATGAAGGGCTTAATTGGAATACAGTTTGGAGCAAATCCGGAGGACTTGAAAACGAAACGCAAGAATTTCGACAGGAACTACTCAAAATCTCTTCTTCCCTATTTCATGCAGGTTTCCAATTCAGGTTCCAGTCTTATGGCAAACTTTCTGGCCCTTTTGATACATGGTTAGTTGACTATGTCTATATCAATTATGGCAGGCACGGAAATGACATTGCCTACCTGGATCGAGCACTCACTACACCAGGGAATTTTCTTACTGCACCTTATACAGCATTGCCAACTGAGCAGTTTTTTGCGGACCCTTCAAAATATTTGGTCGACCTTTCAGTTGAGTTTTACAATCTGAATTCATTCTTTCAGCCTATACTTTATTCTGCTCGAGTCAAAGATTTAGTTACTCAGCAGGACGTGCAGGTGCTCAGTGACGAGATTGTAGCCATTCCCGGAGGTTTTGAGAGAGACGTATTTACATCTCCTGCCTTAGATGCAAATAATCTGGATCCAAATGCAGATTCTCTATGGTTAGAAGCAACAGTGTTTATCAAATCAGGAGACATCTTTTTTATTGAAGAAATTGATAATAACAATGACACAACATTTAATAATCAAATAGACTATCGATTGAATGACACTGTGCGTAATGTTACCATAATTGACGATTATTTGGCCTATGATGATGGTGAGCCAGACTTTGCAGCAGGTATAAATCAAAGAGGAGGACGCTTGGCGTATCGTTATGTATTAGAAGAGAAGGCCTTACTCACCCATGTTGACATTAATTTCCCATTGGTCCAGCAAAATGGCTTACCAATTGAAGTAGTCGTTTGGAAAACTATAGGTGAAGAAAAAGACTCAGTGCAATATCAGAATTCCTATAGTGTGAAAAGGTCAAACAGCATCGGTGAATTAAAAGCTTATGCACTAGACACTCCCATTTTTGTTCAAGACACTGTTTACATCGGTTTTGTGCAAGCTACTGACGAATTCTTGGCTGTTGGCCTTGACAAAAACACTAACTCTGCCGAGCACATGTTTTACAATGTCGATGGTAACTGGCGAGACAATGAATATGTGCAAGGAAGCTTTTTAATGCGGCCAAGATTTGACAAAGCAATTGCTGCTGACTTTGTTCCAGGTAACCCAGGCAATGCTAATCTGGACCCAGACATTTATCCAAATCCTTCAGGTGGAACATTTGTAATAAACGCTGTTTTTGATGATATCTTTATCGTCAACAGTTATGGCCAGCAAAAGTTTTTTGAGAAGACAGTACAAGAAGGAAGAACAATTCTCGACCTTTCAGATAACGAATCAGGGATTTATCTAATTAGATTAACCCAAGGAAGCAAGACCACTACCAAACGCATAATTATCAACAATTAGTCAACCATGAAAGAGATTACCGTTCAAGAGCTAAAAGCTAGACAAGCTAATAATGAGGCATTAAATATTATTGATGTTCGTGAACAATGGGAATACGAAGAAGATAATATCGGAGCTCAATTAATCCAATTAGGAGACATCCCTTCAAAGATTTCAGAGATTGAAAACCTTAAACATGAAGAAGTAATAGTGCACTGCAAAACAGGCGGCAGATCTGGAAGGGCACAAAAGTATTTGATATCTCAGGGCTTCACTAATGTGCTAAATTTAGCAGGTGGAATCGAAGAATACCATGCTTCATAAAACCAATTCATAGACAATAAAAAAGCACAACCATGAGGCTGTGCTTTAAGTGGGCCCACCTGGGCTCGAACCAGGGACTTTCTGATTATGAGTCAGATACTCTAACCAACTGAGTTATAGGCCCTTTCCAAATGGTAATTAATACCCTTGAAAATTGGATTGCAATGTTACATATTTGCTGTTAATTAAGCAACAGCAATGACGGTAGATATCAATAAAATTGACGCAATTATTTTTGACCTCGGCGGAGTAATTATCAATCTCGACACAAATGCCACTGTAAAGGCCTTTGCGCATCTAAGTAACAAGTCAATTGATGATATTTCTATTGCTTATGCAAACGCCAATTTCTTCAAGGATTACGAAATAGGGGCTATATCAGATGCACAATTCAGGAATGAAATAAGGAAATCATTAGGTATCAATGCTTCTGATGAACTTATCGATGAAGCATGGAATGCCATGCTTTTAGAAATACCTTTGAACCGGATTGCTGCTTTCAAAAAACTCAAGGAACATTTCAAATTGTTCGTTATGAGCAATACAAATGACATTCACATTAGGAAATTCGATGAGATTTTTTCCGAACTCAACACAGGAACCACTTTTAGAGCATATTTTGATAAGGTTTACTATTCACAAGATATTGGCGCTAGGAAACCAAACGCAGGTGCATGGACTCCCATCCTAGAGGAATATAAGCTTGATGCAAACAGGGCACTTTTTATTGATGATAGGTTAGATAATATCCAAGCAGCAAGCAATTTAGGTATGCAAACATTCCAGAATCAAAGGTTAGATGATTGGCTCACTCTCTTAAAATAAGACCTACCTTCTAGGCTTTTTACTGTTGAAGCTTTTCTTTTTTCTATCAAAGCCACCTCCACCTGATTTATGGCCACCGCCCCCTCTATAGCCACCACCGCCACTTTTAGGTTTGCCGTATTTTCTCTTATTCGTATCCGCTTTAGATTCTGTAGGCTTGTCCTTTGGTTCAAAACCTTCAATTATCTCACTTTCTATTCTTTGCCCAATCAATTTCTCAATATCACGGAGAAATGGTACTTCATCGATACTTACCAAAGAAACAGCTTCACCTCTTGCACCTGCCCTTCCTGTTCTACCAATTCTATGCACATAATCCTCGGAAATATTCGGCAATTCAAAATTCACAACATGCGGTAACAATGGGATATCCAAGCCACGTGCGGCGATATCAGTTGCAACTAAAACCCTAACATCTCCTTTTTTAAATCCAGCCAAAGCTTTTGTTCTAGCACCTTGACTTTTATTACCATGAATTGCAGCAGCTGTTATACCGCCTTTATTCATCTTCTCAGTAAGTTTATTCGCGCCATGTTTGGTACGTGTAAACACCAATACTTGTCTCCAATCGCCGTCATTTATTAATTTAATAATAAAGGATGTCTTTTTTACCTTATCAACCCTGTACGACTTTTGATTGATCTTCTCAACAGTTGTGTTCTCGGGAGTTGCTTCTACGAGCACTGGATTATGTAAAAACCCAGCTGCTAATTGCTTGATTTCTTTTGAAAAAGTAGCGGAAAACAACAAATTTTGTCTCCTATCAGGCAATAAGGCTAGTATTCTTTTAATATCACGGAGGAAACCCATGTCTAACATTCTATCGGCCTCATCCAAGACAAGAATCTCAACCATGTCTAGTTTCAATAATCTCTGCTGGTGTAAGTCAAGTAGTCTTCCGGGTGTTGCAACTAAAACATCGACTCCATTTCTTATGGCTTTGGCCTGTGGGTTTTGGTTGACTCCTCCAAAAATTACGGTAGAGCTAATATTAACAAATTCACTATAAGCCTTAACATTCTCTAAAATCTGTGCCGCAAGTTCTCTTGTTGGTGTAAGTATTAAAGCCCTTACAGGCTGTCGTCTTAATTGTTTTCCTTCTGAAAGAATCTGAAGGATGGGTAATGTAAAACCTGCAGTTTTTCCAGTACCTGTCTGTGCAGAAGCCAGTATATCTTTTCTCTCTAAAATAAGCGGAATCGCTTTTACTTGGATTGGTGAAGGGGTGGTATATCCTTGTTTGCTAACGGCATGTAATAATGAAGTGGATAAACCTAGGGACTCAAATGACATATAATTTCTTTTATGAACTCAAAGGTACAATGAATTTTCACGTTCAGCGGTATGGCCTTAGTTACTTATTTAGAAGCAAGATCATAATTGCCGATTTTTTTCAAAATAATCCTTGCGCTTCTGGATCATTATCTTGACTGCGAATAATTAACAGCTCATTGAAAATATGTTCTGAGGTACGTTCCATTCAATAATCAAATAGGAGTCGTAAAAAAAATGATTTGGGTCAATTAGGGCTCTCAATATTGGTTAGATAAGGTAATTAATTTATGAGTAACTGCTTTTCCCGCATTTTAATTAACTTCGAATCAAATTCTTAAATATGAAAATCAAATACCTCTTTATCTTCTTTTTACTTTCTTCTTTTGCTTTAAATGCGCAGAAAAGTCCTCTAGTCAAAGGAACTGCGGCCAGTGTAGGTATGTCAAGCGAAACACTTACTAAAATTGATGCACTAGTAGAGCAATATATTGAAGATGGTAAAGTACCAGGAGGCACCTTTCTTGTTGCCAGGGAGGGTAAAATAGTTTACGAAAACACATTTGGATACCGAACATCTAAGAAAGAAACTAAGTACCAGTCAGATGACATTTATAGGATTGCGTCAATGACCAAGGCAATGACCAGCGTAGCGGTAATGCAATTGTATGAACAAGGAAAAATAAACCTTGACGATCCAGTTTATAAATACATCCCTGCTTATAAAAACCAAGTCGTTTTAGACACTTTTAATAAAGCTGACTCAAGTTTCACCACTGTTCCAGTTAACAAAGCTGTTACAATCAGGAACTTACTTACACATACTTCAGGAATTGTTTATGGCAATTTTAATCCAGGTAAACTAATGGCGGTTTATGAGAAATTCGATATGAACGTTGGGTTTTCCCATGAATCATGGTCAACTGAAGAATGGATTAATAAATTGGCAAAAGTGCCATTGGCTCACCAGCCAGGTGATCAGTTTTCTTATGGGTTGAACATGGACGTTTTAGGGAGGATTATAGAAGTTGTATCCAAACAACCTTTAGATGAATATTTCCAGAACAACATATTTGATAAGGTAGGAATGCCAGACACTTATTTCTATTTACCAGAAGATAAATTTGATAGACTTGTATCAGTCTATACTAACTTCAATGGCAAATTAATTACTGTGGAAGAGCTTGGCATGACGCAAGGGACAGTGTACCCCACAAAAGGACCTAGGAACATATTTGCAGGAGGAGCTGGTGTTTCATCTACGACTATTGATTATGCTAATTTCATTGCAACCTTAGTCGCTGGAGGCAGCGAAATTTTGGGTGAAAAAGGTTTAACTGAAATGACAAAAGATCAATTTCCTAAAGTGTTAAATGATTATGAAACTAACGGGTGGAAAAACGGTAGTTCATTTGCATTAGGATTTCAACTTTATCTTGATTCACCAAACAAAAAAAGCCCGAAATCTCCTGGAACTTATGAGTGGGGAGGTTATTTTAATACTAAATTTTTCATCGATCCTAAGGAACAGTTAGTTTTCGTTGGGATGACTCAAATTGTTCCGTTTCAATCCCCTCAATTTTGGGAAGAAATATATGCGTTAATATATGATTCGATAGCATCCGACAAATAGTTAGATCACAATAGCATCTAGACATTCATTATACTATGAGTTTATTGGAGCAATTACAATCCCGAAGTGAGTATAAATGCGAGCTATGCACATCCGCTGACGATTTAACTGTTTATCAAGTACCTCCAAAAGCAGATGATTCCGAAGACAACAACATCCTTATTTGCAATAATTGTCAAACGCAAATTGACAATCCAGATCAAGTCAAAGCCGATCATTGGCGATGCTTAAATGACGCAATGTGGTCTACTATTCCAGCAGTACAAGTTATGGCCTGGAGGATGCTGACAAGGTTGACTTCTGAAGGATGGCCAGTTGACCTTCTAGACATGATTTACCTTGAAGATGATACGTTAGCATGGGCAAAGCAAGTATTGGAAGAGGGTGATAGTGATGCAGATAGTATCAAACACATTGACAGTAATGGAGTTCAACTACAGTCAGGTGATACAGTGGTATTAATAAAAGACTTGAATGTAAAAGGTGGTGGGTTTACGGCTAAAAGGGGAACTGCAGTAAGAAACATTTCACTAGTGCATGATGATGCCGAGCATATTGAAGGACGTGTTAACGGTCAGCAGATTTACATCATTACAAAATTTGTCAAAAAGTCATAAAAAGACCCATTCCTTACAAATGGGTCTCTTAACCTAAACTATGTCAAACCTGTCACAACATCGTGACCTGTTCTTTTAAATGCGTTAAAGGAATGTCTAATTCCTTCAAAGCATTAAATCCTCCTTGTATATTAATTATATTTTCAAACCCTTTGGATTGCAAAATTGAACTTGCAATCATCGAACGATAACCTCCTGCACAGTGTAAATACAGGACCTCGTTTTTATCCAATGATTCTAAATTACTGTAGAGCGTATCTAATGGGAAATTAGTGGCTCCAGCTATGTGCTGGGCTTCAAATTCACTTTCTTTTCTTACATCCATCAAGTGCTTCCCATCATGGTAAATGGCTGTAAAAACTTCAGGTGTAATTTGAACAATGAATTTTATGGCTTCACCGGCGGACTGCCATTTTTCCATGCCTCCTTCTAAAAACCCTACTGAATTGTCATAACCAACCCTAGCTAATCTTGTGACTACCTCTTCTTCTTTCCCTTTGTCGGCAAGGAAAACAATAGGCTGTTTCAAATCTGAAATTAATGCACCAACCCATGGTGCGAAACTATCATCGATGCCAATAAAAATGGCATCCGGAATATGGCCTTCTGCAAACGCTTGCTTCTCTCGTGTATCAATAATGATAGCACCATCTTTCACTTCCTTCTTAAATACTTTAATGTTCAAGGGCCTCATCCCTCTTTCTATGACCGAATCAATGCTTTCGTACCCCATTTTATTCATTACGGCATTTTTAGGAAAATACTGTGGAGGATTTACCAAATCAGCAGTAACTTCTTTGATAAATTCTTCACGTGTCATGTCCATTCTTAGGGCATAATTAAATCGTTTCTGATTGCCAAGAGTATCTTGAGTAAGCTCACTCATATTTTTACCACAAGCAGAACCTTTGCCATGGTTCGGGTAGACAATAACATCATCGGCCAATGGCATTATCCGATTCCTTAATGAATCATAAAGATGTCCAGCAAGGTCAGCTCTACTCAAATCAGTCTTAACAGCTAAGTCTGGTCTTCCCACATCACCAAGCAATAAGGTGTCCCCAGTAAAAATCGCATGGTCCTTGCCATTTTTATCAATTAAAAGGAATGTTGTTGACTCCATTGTGTGACCAGGAGTATGAAGGACTTTGATTTTAACAGCCCCTAAATCTAAAATCTCGCTGTCTTCAGCAATTTGGGCTTCAAAATTTGGTTTAGCAGTTGGTCCATAAATAATTTTTGCTCCGGTCTTATTTGCTAGATCTTGGTGACCTGACACAAAATCAGCATGAAAATGCGTTTCCAAAATATACTTTATTTTAGCACCATCTTTCTCTGCCATCTCCATGTAAGTCTTCACATCTCGAAGTGGATCTATAATCAAGGCTTCACCATTTGACTCAACATAATAAGCAGCCTCGGCTAAACAGTCTGTATATAGTTGTTCGATTTTCATAAGATTCAACTTTAGATTTCGAGTATAAATTTCAGTATTTAGAGGCAGATTTTTTGTAACATTTGTTACTTCATCAGCTGACTTTCGTCAGGTTTTTGGGGTCAATCTAACTTGCATTTTAAATTTTGTTCAACGTCATTAGCACAATGAATATCAAATCGCCACATGCTATCATTCCTGTGCTGTCATCCAGTGATATCATTAGAGACTTAGCCTGGTATAAAAAACACGTGGGTTTTGAACCAGTCTTTAATCAAGACGGTTATGCAGGTATTCAAAGAGGTGACATGGAAATCCACCTACAATTTCATTTAGGTACAGCGGAAGACCCCGTTCATGGCTCAGTGATTAAAATTTTCGTAGAAGATATTAATGTCGAGTTGGAAGATATGGTTGAAAGAGGATCAATAACTTATGAAAGTTTGCAAAAGAGCACGCCTTGGAAGACGCATGAATTCAGTTTCTTTGACCCTAACAAAAACGCCATTTACTTTGTACAAGATGTTTAGCATTCAATACACACTATGCACGTATTAGTAATAGAAGACGAAGAAAGAGTGTCTTCTTTCATAAAAAAGGGTTTGGAAGAACAAAACTTCCAAGTCACCCAAGCATTTGATGGCAATCAAGGCTTAAGGCTAGGTGCTACAGAAAAATTTGACATCATCATGCTGGATGTTGTAATGCCAGGGATGAATGGAATTGAAGTTTGTAAAGAATTAAAAAACAATTTTAAAATTAACACCCCAATACTAATGCTTACAGCATTAGGGACTACTGACGACATTATCACAGGGCTGGAAACTGGTGCGGATGACTACCTATCAAAGCCATTTAAGTTCAAAGAACTTATTGCGCGACTAAAGGCGCTGCATAGAAGGGCTAATGTGAAAACAGAAAACGAACGAGATGCCCTTGAGATCCAAGACCTCAAAATGAATTTGATCTCTAAAGAAGTAACCCGTGCAGGAAAAAAAATTGAGCTGACTGCAAGAGAATTCAAACTCCTTGAATACTTGTTGAAAAACAAAAACAAATTGGTGACGCGAATTGATATTCTTGAAAATGTATGGGAAGTTAACTTCGACCTTTCTACAAACGTGATTGATGTATACATCAATTACCTCAGGAAAAAAGTTGAACATGGCTTTGATACAAAATTCATAAAAACTGTAATAGGTATGGGCTATATTATAAAAGATGAAGATTAGTTCACGTTTAGCCATCACTTATTCTACGATTACGAGCATCTCTTTTAGTCTCTTTGCAATATTCATTTTATTGCTCTCCTCTATACACGACAAAACTGCTTTTGAATCAAGGTTGAAAGAAAGGGTAGTGATTACTGAAAAGGTATTTCTCGAAAAAGAGTCATTTACAAGTATGGAATTTGAAAAGATAACCAATGATTTTCTGCATACTTTAGATAACGAGACCGAGGAAGTCATTAATCTATCTACTAATGAGGCACCGCAATTTCAGTATTCATATCCTGATAATATTAAGGCAAAATTACTGAGCAACGAAAGCTTCACCTTCTCATACGACAGCATTCAAGGTGCCAGCAGTGTATTTAACATCAATAACAATCGGTACTTAGTAATTGTTACTGCGGTAGATAGCACTGCCATTCAAAATCAAGCATTTCTAAAAAATAGAATCATCCTTATGATTCTATTGGCAATACCGATGATTTTCATCATTAGTTTCTACATTTCAAAAAGATCATTACTACCAATTTCCAAGAAGGTTGACAAGGCCAATCTAATCAGTGCCTCAAACCTTCACATGAGACTTATAGTTGAAAACCCAAATGATGAATTGGGTAAGATGGCCATCGCATTTAACAATGTCCTTGACCGATTAGAATCCTCCTTTGATGCTCAAAAATCATTTATATCCAATGCTTCTCATGAAATCAAAAACCCATTGACAGCTATAATGGGAGAAGCAGAAGTTGCAATAAGTAAGGAAAGAACGAGTACAGAGTATCAAGAAACATTGCAGAAAATTCTAAATGAAACAGAGTCAATAGACTCGACTATAAGTAACCTATTACAATTATCAAAAGTGCATTCGGAGGATAATGATATCAAACTTGAAGCCATCGTTATTTCAGAATTCATTACTGAGGTTAAACAAGCATTTGATTTCATAAATCCTCAAAATAAAATTAAAATAGTAGACGAAAGTATTCCTGAAAGCAGTTCATTCGAAATAAATGGCAATAAGCAATTGCTAAAAACAGCCATCTTAAATGTATTTGACAATGCTTGTAAATTCTCAGAAAATCAACTTGTTGTAGTCACAATTGAAAATGATGACAACTTCGTTAAGTTGACAATTAAGGATCAGGGAATCGGTATTGAAAAAAACGAAATTGAGAAAATTAAACGGCCTTTTTTTCGAGCTAAAAATGCTTTGAAAATTAAAGGTT
>Ga0209223_10000565_pt1 | contig 42665 bp, 36 predicted proteins | sample COG_06_FD_184750 | JGI IMG/M metagenome (GOLD analysis project Ga0209223, IMG submission 184750) | Pelagic Microbial community sample from North Sea - COGITO 998_met_06 (SPAdes) (version 2) | ecosystem: Environmental > Aquatic > Marine > Neritic zone/Coastal water | place: Helgoland, sampling... | reverse complement strand
AAAAGCTAAATATTTTTTAAACTAAAAATGAAAAAGCAGGTACAAAATTTCAATAAATCTGATTTAGCAATCCATTTATCAAGAAAATTTCCGTCCTTGAATGATGAAATAATTATTGAAGGCATTGATTTAATACTGCAAGAAATTATAAATACTGTTGCATTAGATAATAGGGTTGAGATAAGAGGTTTTGGTTCATTCTCAAAAAAAACAATCAGGCCAAGAAAATTTATTAATCCTAAAACAAAAGAAGAATCTTATTTAGGCGAAACTTCTATTATGCATTTCAAAGCTTCTAAAAAACTCCTTCAAATCAATGACTGATCCAAGAATAATCGTAGCAATTGATACATATGATCTTCAAGAAGCTAATCTGATTTTAGATCAACTTGATCCAAATCTTTGTAAAATTAAAATAGGAAGTGTTGTTTTTAATTCCTTAGGTAAATCATTTCTGAAGGAGGTATCTTCGCGTGGTTTTAAAATCTTCTTAGATTTAAAACTGCATGACATACCAAATACTGTTTATGAAGCAATCTTAGGTTTTCATGATTGTTCTATTGATATGCTGACTGTTCATTTGTCAGGTGGCGAAGAGATGCTAAAGAAAGCTATGCTTGCTGGCAAATCCATTAATGCCAAAGTGATTGGAGTGTCGATCCTCACTAGCTTAGAAGAATCAGACACATTGTCTTTATTTGATAATAAACTTGATCATCAAATTAGAAATTTATTTGAAATAGCTGTTAAAGCAAATTTAGATGGAGTGGTTTGTTCGCCTCATGAGTTAGAAATGTCTAATACAATACTGAATTCTGATTCAATTAAAATTACACCAGGAATCAGAGACATTAAAGTAGAAGATGATCAAGCAAGAACCATGAACGCAAAAGAGGCTATTGAGCAGGGCGCCACATTTTTAGTGATAGGTAGACCAATCACTCAAGCTCAAGATATCTCAACAGCATTAAAAACTTTTAGTGATTCAATTGAAAAATAGCAGATCTGTTCAAAGCATCTTCTCAGATCTAAAGAAGCTATCTAAGGATGAGACTGCAAAAAGAAAATTATCTTTTAAATTCGAATCAGAATTTTTAAATTATCAGCCCTATTTAAAGAATTTTTCATCTCAGCACTATAAAATATTTGATGAGCTAGCATTTAAATTAGATCTACAAGGCTCCATAGATGATCTTTTCGCCGGGGAAGTTGTCAATAAGACAGAAAATAGACCAGCTTTACATCATCAATATCGTATTAATCAACAACTTCAAGAGTTTAATTTTAAAAAAATTACAGAACCTTTTATCAAAAAGATTAAAAAAGATGGCTTTAAAAATATTATTACTTTCGGTATAGGTGGTTCATATGAAGGACCAAAATTGCTTCAAGAATACACAAAGCATCAAGCATCAAAACTTAATTATTATTTTATATCTGGGCCTGACAGGGATGAATTTAACTCAATATTAAAGCCTCTAAGTGGGCAAAAGAATTTATATATTTTTTCATCTAAATCACTTTCAACAGATGAAACTTTGTCATGTTTAAAATGGTTAGGCAAAGAAAGAAACTCAACTAATTCATTGATAATTACAGCAAATTCAAAAAAAGCTAAAACTTTGGGCTTTCCAGAAGATTGCATTGTTCCATTTCCTGAAACAGTTGGAGGCAGATACTCTATTTGGTCACCAATTTCTCTGAGCGCTGCTTTGGAAAATAATTTTTCTTTATTTTTAAAGGGAGGTTTTTCAGCAGATAAAATGATGATGGGGACTGCAAAAGAAGATCGTCAATATCAAAAATTTATTAGAATATTAGCATTTTCAGATTTGTGGTTTAGCAATTTTAAAAATAAAAAAAACAGAGTTGTTCTTTCTTATAACTGGAAATTACGATCGCTGGCTAATTATATTCAACAACTTGAGATGGAATCACTTGGGAAGCAAGCCAACCCTAGATCTATTTTTAAACAAACAGGTCAGTCAGTATTTGGGGGCTTTGGTTCCACTGCACAGCATTCATATTTTCAATTATTACATCAGGGTACAGCAGAGTTTTGCGCAGATATTATTTACTCAGATTCAAGCAATAGCCCATTATCATCAGCCCAAGCAAAAGGACAATCTTCATTATTATCCTCTAGTTTCAAGAGATCTAGTAATTTACTTGAACAAACCAATAGTAATTCTCCTGTTAATCTTTTTCACTTAAATAAGTTGTCACTTGAAGGGCTTGGTTTTTTGCTCGCAAGCTGGGAGCATAGAGTTTTTGTAACTGCATGCATGTTACAAATTAACCCCTTCGATCAATATGGAGTTGCTGCTGGAAAACTGATCGCAAAGAAATTTCTTAGTTAATGGCCCTAGATTTAAAGCAAGTTCCCCATACTCCAGGAATATATAAATTTTTTTCTAAAAATAAAATTATCTATATTGGTAAAGCAAAAAATTTAAAGAAAAGAGTGTCCTCATATTTTGGTAAATCTTTTAAGGATAGAAAAACGCATCAAATTAGAATCCTTACAGACAACATCGAAACTTTTTCAACAAATTCAGAGGCTGAAGCTCTCCTTTTAGAGCAATCCTTAATCAAGGAAAATTTACCTAGATTTAATATCCTCTTGCGTGATGACAAGACATATCCATATATCCATTTTTCTATGGATCATAAATACCCAAGCATTAGCATGAGGAGATCAAAACATGCTGTTTCAAAAAACTTTTTTGGTCCCTTTATAAGTGCTCAAGCGGTAAAGGCAACCATAAAGGACTTGCAGAAAATTTATCAGATTAGAAATTGTAGCGATACAACATTTAATAACAGGTCTAGACCATGTATTGAGCATCAAATGCAACGGTGTTCTGCTCCGTGCGTCAATTTAATTTCTGAGGTTAGCTATCAAGGAGACATTCTATCTTCTCAACATTACTTATCATCATCTGGAAAAAAAACAAAATTATTAATGACCGCTCAGATGCATAAACTAGCTGAACAGCAAGAATTTGAAAGAGCGCAGGAGATCAAAAAAAGGATTCAAAGCCTAGATTTACTCCAGCAAGAGCAATCATTTCATAGCTCCTTAATCAGTGTTGATTTTTTTGCATGTGTTTCCAAGCTTGATAGAACAGGGATATGCATATTATCAGTAAGAGATGGAAAAATAAGAGGGACTAAAACTCATTATCTTAAAGGCAATCAATTAATTGATATCGATAGCCTGTTTCAAAGCTTAATCTTTTCTTATTACCAAAATAGCTTCTCTTTGCCTAAAAAAATTATCTTAAATATCAAGCCTGGTAATTTGTCTTTAATCAAGCAAGCAATAAAACTTAAATTTGGAAAACAAATCTCAATTTCTGCAAGCATTAATTCAGATATTAGAAAAGTGGCCAAATTAGGTAAATTAAATGCTAATCAAGTTATTGAAAATAGGGTTAATCAGGCTGATAAATATTCATTTGCAATCAAAGACCTGAGTTTAAAGTTAGGATTAAGTAAAATGAACCTAACAATAGAAGGTTTTGATATAAGTCATCATGGTGGTCAGCATGCTGTGGCTTCAGCTGTGAGGTTTTCATCTCATGGACCAGAAAAAAAGAATTATAGGCTTTTCAATATACCCAAGGAATTATCTGGAAATGATATAGGTTCAATGAGGCATGTTCTTGAGAGAAGGATTAAGAGAGCAAATGTTAATCCATTGCCAGATATTATTTTAGTTGATGGTGGAAAACTTCAACTTGAAACAGCTTTGAGCACTTTTAATACTTTGCTTAAAAAGCCGCCTATGATACTTAGTATTGTAAAGGGCTCCAAAAGAGTTAGATCAACAGAAACAATTCTCTCTAAAGATGGAATTATAGAAATGTCCAAGGAAAGTGTTGGGTTTATATTGCTTCAACAAATCCGTGATGAGTCGCATAGATTTGCCATTAAAAATAATAGAAAGAAAAAAAATAAATCTATCAATCAATCTTCCCTTGATCGCATTAAAGGCCTGGGCCCCAAAAGAAAAAGAAATTTGATGAATGCCTTTAAGTCCATTCAAGCAATTAAGACAGCTTCAGCAAATGATTTAAGCAAGGTTCCAGGAATTAGTATTAAACTAGCTAAGGAGATAAATTTATTTTACATACAATGAATTACTTTATTCAATTTCTTACATATTTTAGAATTCTTATTGCTCCAATTATTTTCATATTAATTACGCTATTTGATTTTTATGGCTGGGCATTGCTACTCTTTTTTATTGCCAGCATTTCCGATTATTGGGATGGCTTCCTTGCAAGAAAATATAACCTTGAATCTATGCTTGGTGCGGTGTTAGACCCTGTAGCAGATAAGATATTAGTAACATTTATTATTCTTGCTTTGAGCATTGAATTATCCAGTGTATTTATTGGGCTGGTGGGGGGAATAATGCTTGTAAGAGAGTTTTGGGTAGGAGCTTTGCGAGATTTAAATGCTAGACAGAATAACTCCGATGCAACGAAAGTAACTCCACTTGCTAAAATCAAGACCTCTATTCAGTTCGTAACATTTTCGTCTTATTTAATAGGTTTAGTATTAAATAATTCATTGATCCTATTTACCTCTAATTTCCTCTTATTTTTAGCATTAATAATTACACTTCAAACAGGACTTTCATATACAATGTCCACTTTTAAGCAATAGGGCTGGATGGCAGAGTGGTTATGCAGCGGCCTGCAAAGCCGTTTACGCCGGTTCGATTCCGGCTTCAGCCTCCACTTTGTTCCAAGAAAATTGACAAACAAACATATAAGAAAAAATCCCTGCTAAAAAGTATGCAAAATTTGAAAAGCTGTATAATTATTTGCATTAAAACAAGAATGTTTATAAAAAATGAAAAATAAGAACTCAGAAGATTATATTGAAGACGAAATAGATCTTGCCGTGCTGGTTAGAGCGCTTTTCCAAGGCAAGTGGATAATTATTGGTTTTACCTCTCTCGCATCAATAATCGTTGTGATTTACAGTCTATCTTTACCAAATATATATAAAGCAGAGGCCTTGTTAGTTCCCATTTCATCTAAAGAGAATGTGGGTGGAAATGTCCAAAATCTAGGCGGCTTGGCTAGTCTTGCTGGCATTTCTTTAACAGATTCCTCAGATAATTCAGCCGTGGCATTTGAAAAACTTCATTCATTAAGTTTTTTTGAAGAAAAGATCTTGCCGCAAATTAATCTTCCGGACTTGATGGCCGTTGAATCATGGAATCCAAGTTCCAATGTCATCACTTATGATCCAGAGATATATGATGAGCAAACTAATGTTTGGACTAGAGAAATTACCGCACTGCAAACTCCTGAACCTAGTGCACAAGAGAGCTTTAAAGTTTTTATGGAACACCTTACTTTTTTTCAAGATATCAAAACAAAACTTGTCACTATTTCAGCCAGACACCAATCACCATTGATTGCAAAGCAATGGGCGGATTTAGTTATATCTGAAATAAATTCTTTTTATAGAGAGAAAGACAGGTCTGAGGCTACATTTGCTGTTAACTACCTTAATGAGCAGCTATCTAAAACACGTTTATCTGAAGTTAAGGTGGTGATTGCTGAAGTTTTAGCGCAGCAAATACAAACATTAACTCTTATTGAAGCAAATAATAATTATGTATTTGATTTTATTGATCCTCCTGCAGTGATGGAAAAAAAATCTGAACCTCGAAGAGCAATTATTTGTATTATTGGAGCATTGGTTGGCGGATTTATTGGTGCAATTTTTGCATTATTCAAGTTTTTTAAACCCTTTAGATTAGAAGATTAGTTTATATCGTCTATCTTTATTTGATACAAGCTAGATCAATTTTGAAACTTATAAGATGACTTTAAAACCCAAAATTACCGTTGTTGGATCAGGATATGTGGGGATGTCACTTGCAGTGCTGCTTTCTCAATATAATGAAGTTACAGTTTTGGATATAGATTTATCTCGTATTGAGAAAATAAACAATAATCAATCTACAATTATAGACTCTGATATTGATTCATTTATTCATGAGAGGTCTCTGAGCTTAACAGCAACCAATGATAAAAAGAACGCATACGATGGAGCAAATTTTATAGTTGTTGCAACGCCAACAGATTATGATGAAACTAATAATCAATTTGATACTAGTTCAGTAGATAGTGTCGTAAAAGATGCGCTGGCCATTAACTCAGAAGCTGTAGTTGTCATCAAATCTACCATTCCAGTTGGTCACACAAACTCACTTCAGATACTTCATGAGACAAATAGAGTAATTTTCTCACCCGAATTTTTGCGCGAAGGCAAAGCGCTATATGACAATTTACATCCATCTAGGATTATTATTGGAAGTGAATGTGAAAATGGTAGAGCTTTTGCAAATCTTTTGATGAATGCTGCAGAGAAAAAAGATGTGGATATATTATATATTCCGCCCACTGAAGCTGAAGCAGTGAAGTTATTTGCCAATACATATCTTGCCATGAGAGTTTCTTTTTTTAATGAATTAGATTCATATGCCATGTCAAATTCTCTTGATACCAAAAGCATTATTGAAGGAGTTTGCCTTGATGATCGAATTGGAAATGGATATAACAATCCCTCTTTTGGGTACGGGGGATATTGTTTACCGAAGGATACCAAGCAACTGCTAGCTAATTACGAGTATGTTCCTCAGACCTTAATTAATGCAATCGTAAGCTCCAACAGCACACGAAAGGATTTTATTGCTGAAGAGATTATTAAATGTAAACCAAAAATTGTAGGTTTTTATAGGCTGGTCATGAAGTCAGGAAGCGATAATTTTAGATTCTCAGCCATTCAAGGAATCATGAAGCGAGTTAAAGCAAAAGGTATAGAGGTAGTAGTGTATGAGCCTGAGCTTGATCAGAAAGAATTTTTTGGGTCCCCAGTCATTCCTGATTTAGTAGAGTTTAAATTGATGAGCGATATCATTGTAGCTAATAGAAAATCTGCAAGTTTAAAAGATGTTGATGAGAAATGCTTTTCAAGAGATTTGTTTGGAGATAATTGAAAATATGTTTGCAATACAAAAACAGTTAGCAGAAAAAATATCATGAAAGTATTGGTAACAGGTTCAGCGGGTTTTATTGGCTCTGCTTTAACTCTTAGACTGCTTGAAAGGGGAGATAATGTTGTTGGTATTGATAATCATAATGATTATTATGATCCCTCTCTCAAGGAGGCACGTCTAGCTCGTCATATCGATCATCCTAATTACGAGCATTTTAAAATCGATATAGAAGATGGAGAGTCGATGGCGCACCTCTTCAAGGATAATCCATTTAATGGAGTGGTTCATTTGGCTGCACAGGCAGGGGTTAGATATTCTATAGAGAACCCAAGCGCTTATATAAATACTAATCTGGTTGGTTTTGGCCATATTTTAGAGGGTTGCCGACATAGTAATGTTGGTCATCTTGTATATGCATCCAGCAGCTCAGTTTATGGAGCTAATACAAAAATACCTTTTTCAATCCACGATAATATAGATCATCCATTGAGTCTCTATGCGGCTAGCAAGAAAGCAAATGAGCTAATGGCACATACTTATAGTCATTTATACAATATGCCAACCACTGGCCTTCGTTTTTTTACTGTTTATGGCCCATGGGGAAGGCCAGATATGGCTTTGTTTAAATTTACTAAGGCTATATTAGAAGGAAAAAAGATTAAAGTATTTAACTTTGGCAAACATCGAAGGGACTTTACTTATGTTGATGACATTGTTGAAGGGGTGATCAGAGTCTTGGATCAACCAGCACAATCAAATCCAAATTGGAGCGGTGAAAAGCCCGATCCTGGAACTTCGTTAGCACCTTGGCGCGTTTATAACATAGGTAATAATTCACCAGTTGAGCTGATGGATTATATTTCAGCAATAGAAGAAGCTATTGGAATAAAAGCTGCAAAAGAACTATTACCACTTCAGCCTGGCGATGTACCCGATACTTATGCAGATGTGGATGATCTTGTAAAAGATTTTGACTACAAACCATCTATGGGTATTGCAGAAGGTGTGAAAAATTTTGTTGATTGGTATCAGGAATATAAAAAAAATGGATGATTCAAAAATAGCTATCATTGGTCTGGGTTACGTAGGCTTGCCATTGTCCATTGAATTTGGAAAGATATTTAAAACAATAGGGTTTGATACCAAGCAATCTAGGGTCGCCGACTTAAACAGAAGTCATGATTCGTCATTTGAAGTTACTAGCGAAAAATTTCAAGAATCCAAGAAACTCACTTTCACAAATGATGTAAATGATATTGCAAATTGTAATATATATATTATTACTGTTCCCACCCCAATCGATGAGTACAAGAAGCCTAATTTAATACCTTTAACAACTGCAAGCGAAACTGTCGGCAAGTTCCTTCAAAAAGATGATTTAGTTATCTATGAATCAACAGTATACCCAGGGGCAACTGAAGAGGTTTGTATACCGATACTTGAGAAATTTTCAGGATTAGAATTCAACAAAGATTTTTATTGTGGATACTCTCCTGAGAGGATTAATCCTGGGGATAAAACTCATACCATTACCACGATCACGAAAGTTACTTCAGGCTCTACACCTGAAATAGCTGAGAAAGTTGACTCTTTGTATAAAGCTATTATTACTGCTGGAACATTTAAAGCAGCAAGCATTAAAACGGCTGAAGCAGCTAAAGTCATAGAAAACACCCAAAGAGATGTGAATATAGCTCTTATCAATGAACTTGCTATTATTTTTAATAAACTAGATGTAGACACAGAATCAGTTTTGGAGGCCGCAAGAACGAAATGGAATTTCCTCCCATTTATGCCTGGTTTAGTAGGCGGTCATTGTATAGGTGTTGATCCATATTATCTGACTAATAAGGCTCTTCAAGTTGGCTATCATCCAGAGATGATTTTGGCCGGAAGACGCATTAATGACAATATGGGAAGCTACATAGCAGATCAAGTTGCAAAACTAATGATAAAAAAAGGTATTAATTTGGTTGATTCTAATATATTGATAATGGGCTTAACATTTAAAGAGAATTCTACCGACTTAAGAAATACTGGAGTTGCATCCATGATTGCTGAATTTAAAAGTTATCATTGTGATGTTGATGTATTTGATCCAAAAGCAGACAAACATGAAGCCTTAGAAGAATATAACATTGAGTTAGTAGATAAGCCTGCGTCAGGAAAATACCAAGCCATAGTATTTGCTGTTGCTCATGATGAGTTTAAAAGATTATCAATTGAAACAGTTAAATCTTATGCTGCTGAAAAGCACTTATTATATGATGCTAAACTCTTATTTGATAAAGATGAGGTTGATGGCAGGCTATGAGTAAGAAGCAATCTAGAACAGACATTGTAGTCGCCGTTATCAATACATGTGTTTGATCTTCGCTTTTTAGCAACCCTTTATTAACCTTGAGCTCATGTTAACAAGACTTTGGAATCACTTATCTAAACGCAGACAAAAGCAATTTGCGCTTATGCAAGTCTTTGCAATAATTGTTTCTTTCTTTGAGATGGCAAGCTTGGGTGCTGTTATTCCATTTCTGACAGTTTTAGCAGAGCCAGAAACTGTATTTCAAAATGAGTATATCCAGCCTTTCATAAGTTTCCTTCAAATTACTCAACCTAGTGAATTGGCCCTGCCAATTACACTTGTTTTTATTTTGCTTACTATTTTATCTGCATTAATTAGATTTATATTTTTATGGGCTTTAACAAGATTATCTCAGCAGGCTGGCGCAGACTTAAGTATTAATATTTATAGGCATACTCTCTTTCAAGATTATGCGATTCATGTTGCGCGAAATAGTAGTGAAGTAATAAATGGAATTATCACAAAAACCACCACAGTCACTAAGGGAGTGATTGCGCCTGTATTAAATTTAATTAGTACCACGGTAACAATTATTGGCATCATTTTAGTTCTTGTTGCAATAAATATTTTCGTAACATTAACTGCTTTTATAGGTTTTGGTAGTTTGTATTTACTGGTGATGTTTCTAACTCGAAGAAACTTAAGTGGAAATAGTAAACGGATAGCTGATAAATCAGATCTAATGGTGAAATCTCTGCAAGAGGGTTTAGAAGGAATTCGAGAAGTTTTATTAAACAGCAACCAACAGTTTTATGTGAATCTTTATAAAAACTCTGATCTTCAAATGCGAAAGGCAACATGGAGAAATGAATTAATTTTTTCTGGCCCAAGATTTCTCATGGAGGCTATAGGAATTGGAATAGTTGCAATAATTGCGTATCTAGCAACACTTCAGTTAGGCGGTATAAATCAATTTTTGCCAGTGTTGGGCGCATTTGTGTTGGGTGCTCAAAAATTATTACCCGCCATCCAGAAAGCTTATGCTTCCTATAGTAGGATCAAGGGATCTGCATATTCACTGGATGATGTTTTAGAATTACTGGATCAACCCATTCCTGATGATGCAGGTTTACCTTCTTCTTCCCCTATTACCTTCAAGCACTCAATTGAGTTGAAGAATTTATCTTTTCGTTATTCAGATGAATCCCCCTGGATTTTAAAAGATCTTAATTTAATCATTCCAAAAGGATCAGTCATTGGAGTTATCGGAAGCACTGGCTGTGGTAAAAGCACTCTCTTAGATATCATCATGAGCTTACTTTCTCCAACAAGCGGAGACTTGTTGATTGATAATATGGTTATAGATAATACCAATAAAAAGTCATGGCAAACTCATATTTCTAGTGTTCCTCAAGATATTTACTTATCTGATGGAACAATTGAAGAAAATATTGCCTTTGGTCTTCCTAGGGAAGAGATTAATAAATCACGTGTAAAAATAGCAGCTCAACAAGCTCAAATTGGTCAGCTGGTTGAGTCCTGGGATGATGGTTATGAAACTATTGTTGGAGAAAGAGGTGCTCGTCTTTCAGGGGGCCAACGTCAAAGGATTGGAGTCGCGAGAGCTTTATATAGACAGTCAGATGTCTTAATTCTTGATGAGGCCACAAGCGCACTCGATGATGATACTGAGTTAGCTGTCATGGACGCAATAAATAACTTCGACCATAATGTAACTGTTATTATCATAGCCCACAGATTAACAACTTTAAAAAATTGCGACATGATATTGAGCCTTGGTAGCAACCATCAGACTGAAATTATGCAATACGATGAAATTATGAATTTAAAAAAGAATAGAGGTGATCAATATGTTAAGTAATTCTTCGATCTTAATTACCGGTGGAACTGGTTCTTTTGGGAGTGCATTTGTTCCTATGACCTTGGAAAAATATAATCCAAAAAAAATTGTAATTTATTCTCGAGATGAGATGAAGCAGTGGGAGATGCAAAAACTTTATAAAGATTATCCAAATATTCGTTTCTTCATTGGCGATGTTCGGGATAAAGATCGACTGTGTCGAGCGTTGGATGGCATTGATTATGTGGTACATGCTGCAGCAACTAAAATAGTTCCGACTGCTGAGTACAACCCATTTGAGTGCATAAAGACTAACGTTAATGGCGCAATGAACTTAATTGATGCCTGCATAGACAAAAATGTAAAAAGAATAGTTAGCTTATCGACTGACAAAGCAAGCAGCCCCGTCAATCTTTATGGAGCAACCAAACTTACCTCCGATAGATTGTTTGTAGCTGGTAATTCATATTCCGGTAGTCATGACACTAGTTTTTCTGTTGTTAGATATGGAAATGTTATGGGCTCGCGCGGTTCTGTAATACCATTCTTTTCATCAATTAAAAATGAAGGAGTATTCCCAATAACAGATGATCGCATGACACGCTTTATGATTTCTTTAGAACAAGGCGTTGAATTAGTATGGCATGCCTTTGAAGATATGAAAGGTGGCGAAATATATATAAAAAAAATTCCTTCCATGAACATAATTGATATAGCTAAAGCTGTTTCCGAAGAAGCTAAGCACGAAATTGTCGGAATAAGACCAGGGGAAAAACTTCATGAGCAGATGATAGGTATTGAAGATGCGCCATATACCTATGAATATCCAGGTCATTATAAGATTCTGCCATCTATTCATGAATGGAGCATTGATCCTGAAAGGATCAAGAATGGAAAGAAGGTTGATCCAGATTTCAAATATTGTTCTGACACTAAACTCAGAGTGGATGGAGATCGAAACTCTCAAGGCTTGGATTCAAGAAAACGAAAATAAAATTGGAAGGATTTGATATACGGTTTTCAATATATCTAGAAATTAAGCCTTGCTATAGAAGAGCACTTACATTGTTAATTGAATTCAAGAATTCTTTTTAAAAAGCTTTTTAGTGCTGATATTGCAAGTAACTATGAGAATTTAAATAAACTAATGCGCCAAATACCAAACAGTTATATTGAAAAAAAAACAGCAATTACATTTTTATCCGGGTCTGCTGGTGAGCTTGACTGGGTACTTCCAATTTTAGATTATCTTTCGAAAAAAAATTTCAACATAAATATAGTTTTTTTAACAAGGCATGCTCGAGCTAGTGTAGAAAAAAACAGCATGCTTAAAAATTATATTTCTCAAAAAAATATTCAGCCAGAAGTGCATCTATGCGGCGGTTATTTAGCTGAAAAAATTGAACGTTTGGGCTATCTTGCTCATCGTGCAGCCATCAAATTAAAATTGCAAAATAAGCCAGCTATTAAACTTTTTCATAGTTTGTTAAATAAGATTTTCAAAAAAATATTTTTTTTAGGTTTACCCTTGAAAATTTTGAACTTGCAAGAACAAAAATGTTTGTTTTTTTCTGAATATCCAAGCTTGAGAAGACCTCGGGATCAATGGTTGAAAGAGAAATTTCATAATTCTCTTTTTTTTTACTGCCCTCACTCTCCTCATATATATGCCGAGGATTTAGGTATCCAGTATCAAGACGTTCAGGTAAAAAATATTAACAGCAGATCATTTCTTTTGCTTGGCCATCCTGCAGATTATCTTGTGTTAAATGACGGTGGGGAGTTATCTGATCCAGATTTAGAAAAAGTATTTATTGGTCACCCTAAATACTCAAATAGTTGGCTGCATGATTGTAGAGAGAAATCAAAAAAGTTTAGAATTTCTTTATCAACAAGAAATAAAATTAATATTCTTGTTTTAAGCAGAGGTAGCGGAAGTTATCTAAATAAAGATTATCATACAGAGTTAGCAGACTCAGTAGTTGGCACAATAAGTGAACAAATAGAGAACTATAATTTATTCATTAAAAAACACCCTAGAGAAGAAGATGTTTATTGGGATTCTTTAGTGGACAAATACTCCTCTATTTCAATCATCGATAATCATATTTATGATATTGCATCTTCTGTTGATTTTGTAATCTCTTTTTGGTCCTCTGGAGCAATGGATTGTCATGCAATGGGAGTCCCGGTCATAGAGCTTTTTGATCCAAATAGATATACAAAACAACAGTTTTTAGATGGAGAGAATTACACCACCATATATCGAAAGCTTGGTGTGGTATTCCCTGCTAACAATAAAAAAGACTTAGAAGAAGTTATCGAAAACTTAATAGAAAATAATTTTGATGTAAAGCTCGGTAAACCTCATCCTCTTTACAGTGATTTAATAGAGCGATCAAACGATTGGCAAATAACATTAGATAAGATCCTTTCGGTAAATAGTTTTTAGATAACCAATCTTTGAAAATAAATTATGGTTATGTAAAGTATTCATAGAAAAATCGATTAAAATATTTTATTTAATACAAATGCTAAAGAAAGCAAAGGGCTAGCCTCATGACCAAACCAGAAATAAATTTGGAAAGTTTTGAGCCTGAGTTTGAAGCTGCTTACAGCCACTTAGATCCACTTAGCGCTATTTCAATACCAGTTTTAATTCATAAAGAACCCCTTTTGATTGGTCAGTTTGGTCAGGAACTTCATCCAGTAATATACCCAAGTGGATTGGTAATGTTAAATCCTAGATGGACCGCAGAGACTTACAATATATTCTATGAAAAATATTATGATGCATTATACGACTTGGCATTGAAAGCAGATTATGGGCAGGAGGGCGTTGTTCGAAATATGAAAGAGGTATGGAGTCGAGTTACCAAAGAAGTAGATCTTGAGACTTTATCCATAAATTCTATTCTTGATGCAGGTTGTGGCCCTGGGTATGGCTTGGAATATTTAAAGGGTCTTATGCCTGAGATTAATTTATATGGTATAGAAGCCTCACCAGATGCAAGATTTATACTTGAGAGCAATGTTGGTGCCAAAGTCTTAGATAGTGATATTGATGGCGATTGGCATTCTGATTATGATAATGAATTTGATATTATCATATTGCGACATGTTGTTGAGCATATGCTCGATCCAATTAAGAGCCTTTCAAATCTCAAAAAAACTCTGTCTCCACAAGGTTTTATGTATATTGCAGTTCCAGATATGATGCATCCAAGAACCATTCTTCGTGACTATAATGATTGGTGGGAATATTGGTTTCGATCTGTTCATGCATATTATTACAGCAAAGAAACTTTGTTTGCTACCTTACTTTTAGCAGGACTAGAGCCAGTATTTTTTGGAGAAGAAAATGAGGAAGTCTGGTGTATTGTTAAAGCAATAGACCCTCAAAATCATAAAAATGTTAATATCAAAGAAGTTAATGTTTTTGATCAACAAATGGAAGTTTTAAATACACTGTTACCCTAGCGGCAAATCATGAAACAACTTGAAATAATTGTCATAGGTGCTGGTTTATATGTATGCGGTAAGGGCACATCTGGATATGGAACTATTTTACCAGCAATATTTGAATGGAAAAGGCACAATAAAAATTTAGGAGATATTCATTGTGTATCGACTTCTGAGGAGTCTTCAAGAAATTTATTAGAAAAAGCCAAGGAGCTTAGGGCAAAAACTGGTGTGAATTTTGAAATTACATCCTATCCAGATCAAGGAATAAAAAATTATGCCGCATATAGGGAAGTTTTAAATAATTGCAAAAAACCTGCCTGTGCAATTATCGCTGTTCCTGATCATTTGCATTATGAAATTGCAAAAGAATGTCTCGAGGCTAACATCCATACTCTAATAGTAAAACCTCTTACTCCAACTTATGCTGAGGGCCTTGACCTTGTTAATTTAGCTAAAAAAAATAGGCTGTATGCTGCAGTAGAGTTTCATAAACGTTGGGATAAATCAAACCTCATTCTTCGAGATAAATTTAAATCAGGTGAGCTGGGTGCGCCATTAAATTGTTGGGTAGAATATAGTCAAAGAAAGTCTGTGCCTTTGTCCTCTTTTAAAGACTGGGCATCAAAAACCACTATCCTTCAATATTTAGGAGTTCACTATATAGATGTTATAAGATTTGTAACTTCGGCATCTCCAAAACGAGTTATGGCTATTGGTCAAAAATCTGAAATTGTAAGTCACGGTATTGATACTTATGATGCCATTCAGAGCGTCATAGAGTGGGAGATGCAAGATGGAACTCATTTCACCGAAACTATTTTGACGAGTTGGGTTGACCCAAATAACAGCTCAGCTGTGTCAGATCAGAAAATTAAATTTGTTGGCACTAGAGGTCGATATGAGGCAGATCAGAAGGAGAGGGGTATAAGATTAAATACTGATGAGCTTGGGATCCAGCATATTAATCCAGATTTTTGCATGCCTTATGGCGAGAATGATGGAGACATCCATTGGCAAGGATATGGCATAGATAGTATTAAAACTTTTATAGATGATGTTGTTGCAATAAATAATGAAAAAGTTAATTTATTAGATTTACAAAAGAAAAGACCGAGCTTTAAGGAGTCCCTTATTAGTACTGCAGTCATTGAGGCAGCTCATATTAGTCTTGAGAATGATTCAAAATGGCAAATAATTGAAATGGACGATTGATTATCTTCTCAAAATTTATAATATTTTTTGATGATCTGAAAACCATAGGGCAAGAAAAAACAATATGAATATTTGCATGATACCAATGAGACAAGGATCAGTAAGATTGGCTAAAAAAAATTATCTCAAGCTTAATGGCGAGGCAATTTTTGAGATAGCTGTTAAGAAAGCATTAGCAGTCAAATTATTTGACAAGATAGTTCTGAATACTGATGATCCATCTCTTGAATCTGCAGCATCCAAACTAGGGGTAGATTTCTATTTGAGGCCTTCTGAACTGGCTTCCTCTGAAGCTACGAGCGAGATGGTGGTATTAGATTTCTTTGAAAAATATAATTGTGAAAGAGTGTTTTGGTTAAACACAGTTTCTCCACTGCAAACGATTGATGATATTAAAGGTTTTTTTCATCATACTATCAATCAAAATTGCTCTTCATCTGTCGCTGTAACAAAGCATCAAGTCCATACAACTTTCAAAACATTGCCATTAAACTATAGATGGGAGGAAAATTTTGCTAAGACTCAAGATATGGATCCTGTTATGTGCTTTAATTATTCGATGATGTCTTGGCGCAAAAGTGAAATTAAAATGTTAAAAAATGGGCAGTTATTTAACCAATATACCAAGATGATAGAATCCTCAATTTGGAGTAATTTTTTACTAAAATCGCATGATGATTTTCTTTTGATTGAAAAACTCTCAACTGTTTCACCTTATTAATTATTTGATATCCTTCATCACCATGACAAATAATCACTAATGAAAAATAAGTATCCTAGAGTTATCGATCTAATAGATAAGGCGACTAAAAGAATTCCATTTTTTATTTCGGAATATCTTTTTTCTGGAACTGGAAATGACAAAGTTGTGGGAGCAAATAATAATATTTTTCAGGATGTTTTTTTGGTACCAAAATATCTTAAAGGAACCGTTAAGGTTGAGACTGAACAAACTATACTTGGATTTAAATATGGAGCTCCATTTGGCGTAGCTCCAATAGGTTCGGGGGGTTCAATTTGGCCTGGTTCTGAGATTGCCCTTGCTAAGATGTGTGCAAAGAAAAAAATTCCATATTGCCTATCTTCAGTTGCATCTTCATCTTTAGAGGAGATCTCACCTCATCTAGAGGACAATGGTTGGTTTCAGCTGTATCCTCCTAAAGATAAAGGTATAAGAGATGATATTATTAAAAGAGCCAGTGATGCCGGGTTCAGCGTATTGGTTGTAACTGTAGATATTCCTGCTACAAGCAGAAGAGAAAGGGTCAAAAAAGCAGGGGTAACTATTCCTCCTAAGCTAAATTTAAAAACATTTTTTCAAGCTTTATTAAGGCCATTATGGTCTATTGGCACACTGCTACAAGGCATGCCTTCATTTGGGACTATGACCAAATATAATTTTTTGAGTCAAGATGAACTAACTAAAGATTGGAATGAGATGCCTCGATATATAGATTGGGAGTATTTAAGTGAAATTAGATCATTATGGAAAGGACCAATAATTTTAAAAGGTATATTGGATGAAGAGAATGCTATCCAGGCCTCAAAAGTTGTAGATGCAATATATCTTTCAAATCATGGTGGCAGACAAATTGATCTTGTGCCGAGCCCCCTGCAACTGCTTCCAAATATTAGAAAAAAACTAGGTAATGATTTTCCTATAATTATTGATAGCGGGTATTTATCTGGTCAAGATATAGCAAAAGCACTGGTCCTAGGAGCAGATTTTGTTATGTTAGGAAGAGCCTTTATGATTGGTGTTAGCGCTTTAGGAAAAAAAGGTGCTGAGCATATTCATTATATTCTGCATGATGAATTATCAAATATTATGGAGCAGATGTGCTGTAAAAATATTTTGGAACTTAAACAAGAAAATGTGACAGTCAAGGATGATTTTTTCTTACATGTCATTGAAAAATAAATAATTAGATATGAAATATGATGTCGTAATTAGATGTAAGAATGAAATGGATTGGCTTCCGAGGGTTATTGAATCTTTAAAAAAACAGACCATAAAACCATCAAAGATTATTTTAGTTGATAACTCTAGTGAGGATGGATCTCAACAATATGCAATTGAGCAAAATTGTATAGTTGTTGAATATAATAGACCTGATTTTAATTATAGCTACGCACTAAATTTGGGACTCCAAGAGACCTCGCAAGAAGAAATTCTTATTCTTTCAGCTCATTGCGAGCTGCTTACACCAAGGTCAGTAGAAAACCTAATTGAAGTTCGCCACGCATATAAAGCTGCAGGTGTATATGGTAGACAAATCCCTACAGTTAATAGTAACCCTGTTGATACTCGAGATTTGGTAACAGTTTTTGGCAGAGAGCGCATAGTTTTTGAGACTTATCCTTTTTTTCATAATGCATTTTCTTTAATTGAAAGATCAGCCTGGGAGTCCTGTAATTTTGACGAGAGCTTAAATGGCATTGAGGATAGGTTTTGGGCTAGAGAGCAAGCATTGAAAGGCCGAAAAATAATATATGAACCGGATTCAGTTGTTTACCATGAACATGGGCTGAATCAAGGCACATCAATGGATAGAGCACTTCGTGTATGCAAGCACTTAAAAGGGCTGCATAGCGAAGATGTCTTTGAATGGCCAACATTTAACACTCCAGGTAAATAGAAGCTATTTTTCTCACCTAGACAAAGAGTCTAAAATCTTCCAAGAGAATTTTTGATGAAAATTCCTTCAGTTTAATCATCGACACAGTTGTGACTATCAGTTGTATAATAAAAGCGATTAGCTTGGATCAAGGCAGGATAGTATAAAATTATAAAAAATATGTTGCGCGTTATTCGCTATTAGCTTAAACCACAATATAAATATATTTTTAAATATGCAAGCATAGAACTGACAAATATTATTATGATCAATTACGGAAAACAAAATATCAACCAAGACGATATAGATTCTGTTGTTGAGGTTTTGAAGTCAGATTTTTTAACTCAAGGACCTAAAGTACCTGAGTTTGAAGAAGATTTAAAAAAATACTGCCAAGCTAAATATTCAAAAGTCGTGAGCAATGCCACTTCAGCTCTCCATTTGGCATATTTAGCTGTTGGTTTGCAAGAGGGTGATATTGTTTGGACATCGCCTAATACTTTTGTCTCGACAGCAAATGCTGCTTTATATTGCGGAGCAACTGTAGACTTTGTTGATATAGACCCTCATACATATAACATTTCAATTGAGTGCCTGAAGGAAAAACTTGTTCAGGCTAAAAAAGATAACAAACTTCCAAAACTCGTTGTACCTGTTCATTTTGCAGGTCAAAGTTGCAACATGGAAGCAATATGGGAATTATCTAAAGAGTATAAATTTAAAGTCGTTGAAGATGCTAGCCATGCACTTGGAGGTACATATAAAGGTGAGAAAATTGGTAATTGTAAATATAGCGATATGTCTGTTTTTAGCTTCCATCCAGTTAAAATGATTACTACTGGTGAAGGGGGCGCAGTTACAACGAATTCAAAATCTTTGGATGAAAAAGTGTCTTTATTGAGAACTCATGGAATAACGAAAGACCCCTCTCAGTTTATTTCCAAGCCTCATGGAGATTGGTATTATGAGCAACAATCTTTGGGCTATAACTATCGATTAACTGAAATTCAAGCAGCATTAGGCATCAGTCAGTTGAAGAGATTAGATAGTTTTGTAGTAAAACGAAGAGAGATTGCTGAATTCTATCTTCAAAATTTAGATCAAAAAATCACTCCAACTCAACTCTTAGATACGAATTCATCTTGGCACTTATTTGTGGTTCAGGTAAGAAATAGACAAAAGACTTACCAACAACTTAAAGATAGCGGCATCCAATCTCAAGTACATTACATACCAGTTAATGCACAACCATTTTATAACCATAAAACTCTTCCTAACTGTGAAATGTTTTACCAGCATTGCCTTAGCCTTCCAATTTACTTCGATTTAACCAAGGAGCAATGTGAGCAGGTAGTAAGCTGCATAAATCATGATTGAAGATATTAAAACCGTCCTTTCAAGAGACTTTGAAAATCTTAGCTTTGATTTATCCCATTGGAACTCAGTTTTAAGCGCTTCTTCGTATGCCTCTGTTTACCATCAAGTCAGCAATGTCGATTATTACTCTGCGTATTTTCAAGGCGAAAATATATCTTTTGTATTGATTGAAGATAATAAACCTATATCTATTTTTCCAATATTTGCCTATCAAGATAACAATGAGTGGAAAATATCTTCAAATGGCTTAGGTCTAATATCTCCATTGTTCATTCGCGATATTCCAAAAAAAACAAGGAAACGATTAGAGAAACAATTTATAGAAATAATTCTATTTATCTCAAAAAAAATAAAATTAAAAAAAATTATACTTTTTGAACATTCTCATTTTCTCTCTAATTGGTTTCTTCTATGGTTGGAAAGAGCAGATAAAGATTTCATCACATATCAACTTGCAATAGATCTTCAACAAAGCATTGAAAGTATAAAATTAGATTTTAGAAAGAGCTATAAACCACTTGTAAATAAAGGTTTGAAAGATTGGGATGTAAGGGTTTGTGAAGAGAATATGGATGAAGTGTTTGAAGAATTTAAAGACTTGCATTTTGAGGCAGCGGGCAAGCAAACAAGGAGCAAGGAGAGTTGGAGCATTCAAAGACAACAAATAGAAAATAAAGAAGCTTTTTTAGTAAGCGTAAGGGACGGCAACACATTAATTGGGGCTGGCTTCTTTAATTTTTCTAGAGACATGGGGACATATTCAGTAGGAGCTTACAAAAGAGATTTATTTGATAAGCCTATTGGACATGCTGTTCAAATGATCGCAATAAAAAAATTAAAAGATTTAGGATGTAAAACTTATATTTTAGGCCAAAAAGCCGTCGCCCTCTCATCCAGCGTCTCATCAAAAAAAGAGGCTTCTATATCTCATTTTAAAGAGGGTTTTGCAGGATATGTATTTTCTCAACCTCACTTAGAAATTAGTTTGAATGAATAAGCTGGCTATAGGTACCGCTCAATTTGGCATGGATTATGGTATTGGATCTTCTCCTGGCAAGGTTAGCATTAATGAAGTAAAAAAAATTTTGGAGTATGCCAAATCAATTAATATTGATATGTTAGATACCGCATCAGCTTATGGGAAAAGTGAAAAAACTCTTGGTGAATTAAATGTTGATGACTTTAAGGTAGTCACAAAAACCAGGCATTTTAACGTTCTTAGAATAACTGATGATGATGTAAATCTTCTAAATCGTGATTTTGATAAATCACTTAAAGATTTAAAACTGGATTCTCTGTATGGCCTTTTAATTCACAATGTTGATGATTTAATGAAGCCGGGAGCTTCAAAGATTATTGAGTTTATACAAAATCTAAAAAAAACAAAAAAAATCAAGAAGATTGGTGTTTCTATATATGAAAATAAACACTTAAGCTTTGTCCTCGAAAACTTTGATATTGATTTGGTGCAACTTCCTTTAAATATATTTGACAGAAGATTGATAGATAATGGAATGCTGAAATTATTAAGCCAGGAAGGTCTTGAGGTTCATGCACGATCCATTTTTTTACAGGGATTAATCCTCATGGAGAATTCTAGTAGACCTCGCAAATTTGACCGTTGGGATAGCTTATGGAAATCGTGGAGTGAATGGCTTAATGATAATGAAATCTCGCCTCTTGAAGCCTCTATCAGGTATGCCATGTCCTTTTCAGAGATATCTAAAGTTTTGGTAGGAATAGATTCTGTCAATCAATTAATAGAGATTATGAATGCTGCATCTGGTGTTTTACCCTCCATACCAAATGAGCTTTATACAGACGATTCTCTTTTATTGAATCCATCAAACTGGGATCTAATATGAGAGTTATAGCTATAGTTCAAGCAAGACTAGGCTCAATTAGGTTGCCTGAAAAAGTCTTGCAGAATATTTGTGATAAACCATTGATTGAATTGTTGTTGGCGCGCCTTTCAAATTCTACTCAAGTAGATGAAATTATTGTCGCTTCATCAGAAGAACCTAAGAATGATAAATTACAATTATTTGTTGAATCTCTAGGATTTAAATGTACCAGAGGAAGCGAAGAAGACGTATTGCAAAGATTTCATGAATCTGCAAAAGAAATGGATGCAGATGTTGTTGTAAGAATAACAGGTGACTGCCCTTTAATTGATCCGTTAATTGTTGATCAATGCATTAATCAATTTAAAGAAAGCAATGTAGACTATTTCTCCAATATAGATCCTGCAACTTTTCCAGATGGTCTTGATGTTGAGGTCATGTCATTCAAAGCTCTTGAGCAAGCTAATTTAGAAGCTATCTCTTTGTATGATAGAGAGCATGTTACAACTTATATAAGAAATTCAGAAAAGTTTTTTAAATCTTCTATCAGGCATGCTGAGGACTTATCTAGCTTTAGATGGACGGTTGATGAGCCTGAAGATCTGATCGTAATTAGAAAAATATTTAAACATTTTTCACCGAATATATTTTTTTCATGGGAGCAAATACTAGACCTAAAGCTGTTAAAGCCTGAAATATTTACTGAAAATCAAACTATACTTAACAACGAGGGCGCAACTATGAGTTCAGGGCAAAAATTATATAAAAGAGCAAAAAGAATCATACCTGGTGGCAATATGCTGTTATCAAAAAGACCTGAAATGTTCTTGCCTGAGAAATGGCCCTCTTATTTTAGTAGATCTAAGGGATGCAAGGTCTGGGATTTAGATGGAAATGAATTTATCGATACTTCTATGATGGGCATTGGGACTAATATTCTTGGTTATGGACATCCTGAGGTTGATGAGGCAGTTCAAAAGATCATTCGGGACGGAAATATGTCCACTCTGAATTGTCCAGAAGAGGTTTATTTAGCTGAAAGACTTGTTGAGTTACATCCTTGGGCAAATATGGTTAAGTTTGCTAGATCAGGCGGAGAAATCAATTCCGTAGCAGTCAGAATAGCCAGAGCTTCAACTGGCAAGGATAAGATTGCTGTTTGTGGTTATCATGGCTGGCATGACTGGTACATATCCAGTAATCTTAATAATAATCAGAATCTAGATCAGCATTTATTACCAGGACTAAATCCTAATGGTGTTCCAAAGGCGTTAGCTGGAACAGCATTGCCTTTTGAGTACAACAAAATAACTCAATTAGAAAAATTAATTAATCAAAATAAAGGCGAAATTGCTGCTATTAAAATGGAAGTTTCCAGAAACACTGGCCCTAAAGACAATTTTTTACAAAATGTAAGAGATCTGGCCTCAGAAAATAATATTGTTTTAATTTTTGATGAATGCACCTCTGGTTTCAGAGAAACATTTGGCGGGCTTCATAAAAAATATAATGTTCAGCCAGACATCGCAATTTTTGGTAAGGCAATGGGCAATGGATATGCAGTTACTGCTTGTATAGGTACAAGTGAAGTGATGCAAGCCGCGCAAAAAACATTCATAAGCTCAACATTTTGGACTGAGAGAATCGGTTCAGCTGCGGCATTAAAAACATTAGAAGTGATGGAGAGGCAAGAATCTTGGAAATATATATCTGAAAAAGGCAATTATATCTCTAAGCAATGGCAGGCTCTTGCCAAGAAATATGATTTGAAAATCAACACTTGGGGCATCCCTGCGTTGAGTGGATTTACATTTAACTCTATGGATGCCCTTGCTTATAAAACTTTAATTACGCAAGAGATGCTAAAAAAAGGTTTTCTTGCAGGCAATAATATTTACGTTTGCATGGAACACACTCAATCCATAATTGATGACTATTTAGATAATCTTGATCCAATTTTTTCATTAATTAAAGATTGTGAGAATGGTCTAGATGTTAATTCAATTTTAGAAGGCCCAATATGTCATAGTGGATTTAAACGCTTGAATTAATGAAAGCAGTTTTTCGTGTTGACGCCTCTTTAAAAATTGGTTCCGGCCATGTAATGCGATGTTTAGCTCTTGCAAAAACTCTAAAAAACAATCATTTTATAGTCGAGTTTATATGCAGAAAGCATGATGGAAATCTTATTAATAGAATTTGTGAGGAGGGTTTTAAAGTTCATGAGCTTCAACTTGGAAGTGAAAATAACACTGATCGTAAACTAGAGCACTCAAGTTGGCTTGGGGTATCACAAAAACAGGATGCAGAAGACTGCATTAAGGTTCTTAATAATGAATTAGTTGATTGGATTGTCGTGGATAGTTATGCATTAGATGAAGATTGGCATGGCTCTCTAAAGCCTTTCTGCTCAAGATTAATGGTTATCGATGATTTGGCTGATAGAAATTACCAATGCGATATATTACTTGATCAAACTTTTGGAAGAGATATAACAGATTACATAAATCTAACTCCAAGCAATTGTCAGAGTCTAGTGAGTTCAAAGTACGCGCTTCTCAGGCCAGAGTTTGCTGATCTTAGGCTTAAAAGCTTGGCAAGAAGAAAGCATCCTAAACTGAACCATTTACTGATTAATATGGGTGGCATTGATGTTGCCAATATCACTGAAAAAATCTTAGATCATCTTAAGATTTCTGATCTAAAAAAAGAATTAAAAATTACTATCATCATGGGAGAAAATTCTCCACATTTACTAAGGGTTCGCAATAAAGCTGCTGAAATGCAACAAAAAACAAAAGTGTTGGTTGGCGTGAAAAATATGGCTCAGATTATGACAAGCGCCGATATTGCAATTGGTGCATCTGGGTCAACTACATGGGAGCGTTGCTGCTTAGGACTCCCTTCAATTCAATTAGCTATCTCAACAAACCAAGAATATCTAGCTCAAATTTTACATAACAATAAAATTATTAAGCTTATCCAAGAAGTCAAAGAGATTTCATATTTGCTTCAAATTGCACAAGACTGGATGAAAGGTGTTGGAGCTTTATCTGCTGAAATATGTGATGGTCTTGGTACCAACAGGGTATTAAATAAAATGACAAATAAAGTAATACTTTTAGAAGATTTCAATGAAATTGAATTATGCAACTATACAACTTTAGATCAAGATGATGTATCTTTGGCATTAGAGATGCGCAATCATGAAGAGATTAGGTCTTGGATGTATAATCAAAAACATATCCCTTTACCAGAACATCTTAGTTTTATTGATAAGCTGGGAACTAAAACAAAATCTCGCTATTTTTTGGTTAAGCAGAAAGGTCATGTTATAGGATCAATTAATTTTTCAAAAATAAAATATGGAAATTCTGTAGATTTTGGGATTTATGTAAATCCATTATCACAATTAAAAGGCTTGGGTAGAGTTCTTGAGGCAGCTGGATGTGAGTACGCATTTAAGGAGTTGGAGGTAGAAAGGATTAATCTAGAAGTGATAGAAAGTAATAAAAAAGCAATTGATTTTTATACAAGATGCGGATATGACTTTGTTAATCAGACTATAATCAATGACCAAAATGTCATCTGTATGAAAAAACAAAAGAGTTAAATTATTTTATGAGTGAGTTTATAAAAATTAATGGTAGAAAAATAAGTGTAGATTATCCGCCCTATATTATTGCCGAGATGTCAGCAAACCATAATCGTAGCATTGATAATGCTTTTAAGATTATTGATATTGCTAAGATATCCGGAGCAGACGCTGTAAAATTACAAACATATCATCCGGACACAATTACAATGAATATGAATACTCCTGAATTCATCATTAACGGAGGATTATGGGATGGTCAGAGCTTATATGAATTGTATGAAAGTGCTTTTATGCCATGGGAATGGCACAAGCCGCTTTTTGATCATGCCAAAAAAAGAGACATCACAATCTTTAGCTCTCCTTTTGACAGCACAGCCGTTGATTTATTAGAGGATTTAAATGCTCCAGCATATAAAATTGCTTCATTTGAAGCTATCGACCTTCCGTTGATAGAGTATGTGGCTAAAACTGGAAAACCAATGATTATTTCAACCGGTATGGCTGATTCACAAGAGATAGAGGAGGCTATTTTAACTGCTCAACAAAGTGGATGTAAGCAACTTGCAATTCTCCATTGTGTTAGCGGCTATCCGGCACCTGCAGATGATTATAATTTAAATACATTAACTGATATGAGAACAAAATTCGGTTTAGTTACTGGGCTATCTGATCACACTACTGATAATATTACTGCAATTACTAGCGTTGCACTAGGCGCTTCCATTATAGAAAAGCATGTTACTTTAGATAAAAATGGAGGAGGGCCTGATGATTCCTTTTCCCTGGAACCAGAGGATTTAAAGCAATTATGTATTGGAGCTAAGAATGCTTGGAGTGCGCTTGGTAAAGTGGATTATTCTAAAAAAACAAGCGAAAAAGAAAATGCTAAGTTTCGACGTTCACTGTACTTCATTAAAGACATTGATGAAGGCCAAGTGATCTCTGAGGAACATATTAAAAGCATTAGGCCTGGTTATGGGCTTGCTCCCAAGCACTATAATGAAATTATTGGCAAAACAACATCTCAAAAGATCTCATTAGGTACAGCTATAAGCTGGGACCATATAATCAAATGAAAAAGTTAGTATGGATAGATATTGGAACTCATTTTGCGCAAGAGCATGAATCTATTTTTTCTTCAAATCTTATATTTTATTCCTTCATCATTAGACGTTTTATAAGCTCAAAGCTATTTAAGCGAGGAAAATTTGTAACTTTAAAAGGATTAAAAGAAATTATCTCTTCAAGGCATAAGTTAAAAAAAAACGCACAAGATTTTTATTCAATATTTGTTGAAGCAAATTCAGAGATAGCTCGCAAGATGAAGTTTTATCCAAAGGCTGACTTATTTTTTAATTTAGCGTTAACTAATAACCTGTCACAATCCCCATCAATAACTAAATTATACCTTGGTGATGGAAATGCTTTATCACAAGGCAGCTCTATATTCTTGGAAAAACACAATGTTAATAAAAATAACTTTGTTGCAGCATTTGGAGTATCTACAAATGATTTTTTTAAGGAATTAGAATTATATTTAAGCAATCAATTTAGCGATTATGCTGTAATTATTAGGCTGAATTGTGAAGGGGTCGAAGATGATGTCATTTATTCAGCTCACAAATATTTTGGGAGTAAATTACAACTTATTTGCGGGTCTCTTAAAGATGTCAAGGGAGTGAAAGGCCCGGAAGCCCTTCAAAGGCTTGAAGGGTTTATTTCTGAAAATGGGCTAGTCTTTGCAAAGTTTTATGCGCCTATATATACATGGCTAGAAGGACATCAAGCAATCCTAGGATTATTAAGAAAGTTAGATTGACCGTAAATTTCAAAAATATCTTATGAATAATATTTTATCTTTTGACTCTAATTTTATAGTAAACCCAATTAGAAATTATTATTTATCAAAAATTAAGAAGCTTCAAAAACAAGATAAGCTTACAAAGAACAAATTAATTTTATACCGGCTAGATAAAGAAAATATTTTTATACGAGATAAGGCAAATCTTAGCGGAACTTCCATCGGTATATCCCAGGCAAATATTGATGCCTTGAGTCTTAAGTTTTACCGTTATCTAGAAAAATCTAAAAGTTGTGAAGGCCTCAAGATTAAAAATAAAAAACTATATGAATTATATACTCGGCAGCTCAAACTAAAGCTAGGAGGAGTATTGAAATGTGCATATAGAATTCAAAACATACAACATGGCAAAGATGAAAGCTTGGAAATAATTTCAGACAAGCAAACTCTTTCCATGATTCAAGAAGCCTTATTGTTTTTAAATTATTCTACTAACAAGATTATTTGGAAATCAAACCCAGCTCTTACCATTTGCATCACTCTTAATTCATTCATCATGAGGTCGGCAGCAATAATAAAAATGCTTATTACCCCAACAAATCTTCCTAAAGAATATTTTTATAAGCATGTTAGCAATGAGGCCTCCACAATTTTAATTACCATGCCAAAAAGAAGGCCTAAAGATTTTTTTACAAGTTATGTGGAAAAACTTGGTCCAAAATTCAATATTCTTATATATAGCGTTGGTTTTTTAGATCAAGCGCCGTGTGAGTATGAGCGAATTAAAATCAAGAGAAGAATGGGATTTTTATCTGGTTTATTTAAATTAGAATATTTATGTTTTGATGCTCAAAGCTATATTGCAGACACGCTATTAATTTTTAAAAATCATTCAAATCTTAACATGAGCATTGATGCCGTTAATGCTCTAATGGAAAACAATATCGATGCCCATATTACCAGGCTGCAAACAAATGTTTTAGATAATTATTTAGCAATAAAAGCTCGGGAAAAAGGTATTTTTATTTTAGGCGATATTCAGGAAGAAATTTTCTACTGTGATGAGGCTGTTTGTCCCTCTGAATCTGAGTTTACTGAATCCCTCAAACTTGCGCTAGCTGATATAAGCAAAATAACATTTAGGGGCAGCAATTCTCTTATTCAGTATCGTCTTTCAAATTTCAACAATAATGATGAGCGTTATCTAAATAAATTACTTAAAATTGATCATCGTCAAAAGATTATTTTTTATGCTTCAGATCCATCAAAAGAGGAATCGCAACGTTATCTAATTGAGAAATTTCTTTTTAACTACTTTGCAAGTAATTCTGAGTTTACTTTTGTTCTCAAAACACATACTCAGGATGATGGAAAGATAACAAACTATGCATATTTAGATTCTGGTCAACCTTCTAATATTTTTCTTATTGGAGATGCAGCCCAAAGAACGAAAATAGCCTCTAAAGAATTTAATATATTCAATGAATTTGATTTTAATTCAGCGGTAGCAACTAGTGATGGATTCCTTACCTCATCATCTTCATCAATACTTCAAGCTTTAGCATTAGATATCAAGTCTGGAATTGTGGATCTTTTCAATAATGGTTTTTATGATTATCTGGTTGAATATGATGCTGTCAAACTTGTAAATTCAGAGAAAAGTTTAGATAAGTTTCTTGATAGTAAATATTTGTCAATCGATGAGAGCACTTTACGCTTTTGTGGTCTAAAAATTGATGGTGAATTTAATCTCGGAGATCACCTCAAACTAAGCCTAGAAAAGTATAATTATAAAAATGACAGAAAAAAATTAGCATACTTTAAAAGATGAGTGCTTTTACACAAAAAAAATACCGATTCTATTTTAAGTTAAGTAGCTTCCATAAATTTTTAGCTTTCATGCTTTCTCTGATATATGGCGCTCTTATTATATTCTTTCTAAATCTTCAACATCAGCTCGGTAGTGGTGACATAGCATCATATCTTCATTTCTTTAGTCAGTTTTCTCCAGAAAATGATGCTCCAGAACTTTCCATACAGCAAGATGGCGCTTTTCGCCTATCTGTATTCTTTTTAAGAGAATTTTTTGGTGTTCAGGCTTTAACTATTTTAAATGCAATTGCATTTATAACTTCCACAATAGTTTCTTATATATTTTTAACAAATATAAGATCAGAAAAATATTTAGTTTATCTATTGCCTTTATTAGTAATGATTTTCACTACTCCAATTGTTCAGGCATTATTTTCATCGAACATAAGATCGGGCATAGCATTTACCTTGTTGATGATTTCCATTGTTTATCTCAGAGGGATAACCCAGTTAGTTTTTTTTGGACTGTCAAGCATTGTACATTTTTCTATGATCCCATTTATAGGTCTCTATATTTTGTTTCATCTCAAAGATCGTTTTCACTATGATGGCATCAGATTAAATAATACCTTCACTTTTATTGTTTTGCTTTTTGCATCAATATTTTTGGCTGTTGTGGGCGGTATCTTCAATGGGGGAACGTCAGTTAGCTCAAGCTTTGCATATAACTTCCTAGTTTTTTATATTGCAACTTTAATGATTTTTACAGGCAGAAAATTAATTAAAAATGTTTTTGGTTTTTTGTCAGCTGGCATGATATTTATTTATTTTACCGGAATTCTTATAGATGTATCTTATGCTAGGTATATTGGAAACGCGCTTTTGCTATATTTTTTATTCTTAATACAGCATGGAGAGGAAAGAAAAATTGAAGTTTTTACAATAGGCTATATCCCATTCTATGTATTGACTGTTTCATTCATGTTCTCAAATTTAGCTTAGCAGCTCTGATGAAAAATATTATTATTTTAGTTAGCGCCATGAATTTAGGTGGTGCCCAGAGGGTTGTTTCTATTTTGTGTGATCATTGGTCAAAAAATGGCTATAAAGTTACGCTTATTTCAACCTTTACTGGCAACAAAATAGATCACTATAAAGTAAATGATCAGGTCGCATTAAAATCTTTAAGAAATAATTCTATTTTCTCCAAAATAAAAATACTTACTTTGGTTTTAAAGCTTACGCAGTTAAGAAAAATAATTCTAGATGAAAAGCCAGACATAATTCTTTCCTTTCTCACAAGGGTTAATGTGGCCGCAGCATTAGCAACCATTGGTTTAAAAACACCATTAATTATTTGTGAGCGCACCTGGAAACCTTTTAACACATTAAGCAATAATTTTTTTTGGATGTACCAATTGCTATTTAAGAATGTTAAAAGCATTATTGTTCAGACTGACGAAAGTAGGACTTGGTTACGTCAACATTTCCCCAAAATTAATGTGGACGTAATACCTAATCCAATTTCCTATCCATTGCCGTTACAAAAAGGCAATATACTTGATCCAAATACAGTTTTTCAAAAGCACAGAAATTTAATTCTTGCTTCTGGAAGGCTGCATAAATTTAAGCAGTTTGATTTATTGATGAAAGCTTTTTGCCGCGTTAAAGATGAATATCATAACTGGGATTTGGTGATCCTTGGAGAGGGGGAAGAAAGAGAAAATCTAGATAATTTATTAATTGAACTAAAAGCTAGGGATAGAATTTTTCTACCTGGTAGTGTTGGAAATATGTCTGATTGGTATCAAAGAGCAGATTTATTTGTTCTTAGTTCCTCGGTTGAGGGATTTCCAAATGTTCTGCTAGAGGCTATGTCATATGAACTACCATGTATAAGTTTTGATTGCGATACTGGCCCAAGAGACATGATTCAGAATGGGATTAATGGGATCTTAGTAAGTCCGCAAGAAGATGAGCGGGGTCTTTCAGAGGCCATGCAAAGTCTCATTACCGATGAATCGTTTCGCAGAAAAATGGCAAATAATTCTGCCCATATAAGAGATAAATATTCAGTTGAAACCATTATGCAAAAATGGAACAACGTTTTGGATATCAGATAATTATGTGCGGGATACTAGGTAACTTTGGTTTTATTGAGCATCTTGATTTCAGCAATCATTTAAAGGTAATTAACGAACCTCTATTAAGAAGAGGGCCTGATCAACAAAACTCAATTGATGTACAAAATTTTCTGGCCACTCATTCAAGACTTACAATTCATGGCAGTACAGATGATGGCATTCAGCCAGTTCGTTTTAAAAATCTTATTATTTTATTTAATGGAAACTTATACAACAAAGACTCACTAAAGTTAGATCTTGAGAGAGAAGGTTATAGCTTTCATGGGGTTTCAGATACTGAGGTTGTAGCCATATCTTTATATCATTGGGGAAATAGAGCATTTAAAAAATTCAATGGTTTTTTCTCTATTGCATACTTCAATATTGATAAAAAAACTCTAACTTTGGGGCGAGATAGAGTTGGTCAGAAACCCCTATATTATTCGCTAAACTCCAGATCACTTTTTTTTGGCTCCACAGAAAACTTTGTTCCTGAAAAATTCCGAGGAAATATTAGGAAAGAATCCTTTGTTGATTTCATAACCTTTGGTTTTATCCCAGCACCCAACACTATGTATGAGAATATGTTTTCAATCATGCCAGGAACCTTCATGGAATTTTCTTTTTCTAATGATAAGTTAATCAATCACGGATCTTTTGAATATTGGAAGCCAATCATTAACGATGAGATAACAAATCTTAATTCAGCAACTGAACTTATTTCAGAGGCCATTACTTCCTCTATAAAAACTGGAATGAATGCAAGCATTGATGTTGCATGCTTGTTTAGTGGAGGAGTTGACTCTAGTTTAATTTTCTCAAATGCTAGAAAAATAAATAAAAATATTGCAGCAATAACTGCTGATTTTGGTGAAGGTGATGATGCAAAGTTTAGATCAGTATCATTAGCTGAAACTTTAAAACATGAGAATCATTTAATCAGAGAAATTTCAAATTATGATGTTGAGGACTCATTAAAATTAATCTCTGAAATTTGCGAGAGTCCCTTTGATGATACCTCTATTATTCCCAGCAATGTAGTCTTTGAGTCTGTAAAAAAATCTGGATATTCGGTGGCTTTAACTGGTGATGGTGCGGACGAATTATTCTGCGGCTATTCATCATTTGCAAATTTATCAAAACTAGAAAAATTTCTTGACTCTAAATTTGATCCATTTATTAGATTGCCTGGAAAAATCTTTGCGAAACCTATTTCGAACTATAAAAATTTAAATTTAACTCGATTCTTTTTGTCTGAAAAAGATCTTTTAATTGACTTGTCATGCAATGGATTTAAAAAAAGAGAATGGAAGGATTTAATTGATACAGATTATGACCCATTCCACTATCTAGATGATATTTTAGATGAACTAGATGGCTTAAGGCCCCTAGATAAGTTTAGAATACTCAATCTTAGATTCAAGCTTCCATATCAAATGTTATTTAAGGTTGATAGAGCATCCATGTATAACTCAGTTGAAGCAAGACCTTTATTTTTAAATAACACAATTATTGACGCTGCTTTATCAATTTCTTCGTCTGTAATGATGCAAGAAGGACCAAAAACCATTCTCAAGAAAATATATCAATCTCAATTAGCCCACTCAGGATGGAGTCTCCCAAAGACAGGCTTTGGATGGAAAACAAATTCTTATAAAAACATTTTTAGTGAACAAGATAATGCTTTTTTACAAGATAGAACTGGAATTAATGGCCTTTCACTTCTGCATAACAGAAACAGTCATCATAAAAGGGGTTATTATGGCTTACATTCTTTTGTAGCTTGGTTGCAGCATAATTCCTAGTAATTAAATAAAATTAAAAATGCCTATTCACCATATTAACAATATACTCCTGCAAAAATTAAACTTTAACAATTTATATATAGTAAATTTTTCTGTAGAGTGTTGTAACTTATGAAATTACTGAGATTAGCTACCACCTTAAACCCAACAAGTGCGCCTTATAACCAATTTTCATTAGGCCTTAAGTCATCCCTTCAGCAAACATATTGCTCTCTAATGAAGCACGATATCTCAGTTGAAGATGGTATTAAAGGTTTTAATGGAAATGGCTCTATTTTAAATATGATTAAATTAGTCAGGGGCTTAATTCAAAAAAATCATTATGACGTTGTGCATATACACAGTGGAGTTACGGGGATCATTTTTTTTATTGCAGCTTTTCCATTCAAGCTATCAATGTTTAAGAAGGCCGTTTTTACACTCCATAATAGTTGGAATATTATCAAACCTAGGAATCAGATACTTAACTTTGTAGTGATGATTTTTGTGGCAAAAATATGTACTTGTGGAAAATCAAGCAAAGAAAGTCTTCCAAAAATAATTAATTTTTTTATTGCAAAAAAAACAATCTCTGTAGTCAATGGCTTTGATCATAAGAGGATTGATAATATTGAAGATAAGAAGAATGGCATTAAACATTATAGTGACAACTCAAGCATTAAAATTCTTTGTGTTGGAGCGCTTAACAATACAAAAAATCAGATTGCTTTGCTTGATGCTCTAAAAGAAATAAAAGTTCAATGTGAGCTTATTTTCTTGGGAGATGGAAAGAATAAAGAATCTCTCATTAATTTTTCAAAAGATATTAATAAGAATATAGATATCACTTTTAAGGGGCGTATATCTAGAAATCTAGCCATTGAACATATGATAGAGGCTGATGTTTCTATTTCACTATCAAAAGGAGAAGGGCTGCCTATTGCTGTTCTGGAGTCTATGTATTCTGGATGTTTTTTAATTCTTTCAGACATTCCTCCACATAAAGAAATCTCGCCTCCTTCTAATAGATGTATCTTTGTTAAAAAATTAAAGAAATCAGAGGTAGTAAGTTCTATAAATTTTGTAGCTGACAACATACAATCAATTAGGTCTGAAAGGTCAGTCTCACGAGATCATTCTATTGTTAATTTTGGTTTAGAGAAGATGCTCGGAGAATATATGGAAGTTTATAAATTTTTAAATAAGAGAAACTAATATCAGGTAATTTGTTAGTGATGAATTTTATAGAAATCACAGGACAGCCATGCTCAGGCAAATCAACTTCTATCAATATGAGTAAATCAGATGACATGACGAAGTTTTTAAAAGATGATTTGTATAGGAAAATATTTTATTTCTTTTTGGGCATCAAATTTTTAGGCATTCAAAGATCAAGAGTCTTATTTAATTGGTCTTTTGTTGAAGATGCATCATTTATATTTAAATTAAATATTTTTCTCAATGCAGTTTCAAAATTTGGAATTTTTAGAACTCTGGAAACATCTAGCCCAGATAAGGCTAAAAGATTTTTGGTTGATGAAGGAGTATCACATATACCTTTTCTTTTTTTAAAAACAGAAACTCGCGAAGTGATAAATTTTATTTCCTCAGAGTTGCAAACAATTAATGTTTATTTTATGAGGTCTCCGAGGCAAGATGTTATTCAATCTAGATTGCTAAGCAGGGGTCACAAGCGTCTGAAATTTACTCTTTTGAGAACTTTTATGAGCAAGACCCATGAGATTGAAAAAGTTCTACTCTCCCAATATCCTAGCTTATGCAAGGAGTTTACAGTTATTGAAGATGTTGCAAGTATTTAATAATTTTTTTACAGCGCTGCATGCAGAGAATATTATTTTCTGCAATTGGAAAGGTCATTCCGATATAAAAAAGCACTTAAATGGAGATGGCGACATAGACCTATATGTCTCAATAAATCAAAAGACTAAGTTTGAAGAAATTGCAAAAGTTTCAGGTTTTAGACGTGTGACCTCTTATCAAGCTAGCCATGATTACATAGAGCATTATTATGGTCTAGATAAATCACAAACAATATTTGTACACATACATGTATATTTTAAGATTATAACCGGAGAGCATATATCTAAGAATTATGAATTGCCTATAGAGAATTATTTAATTCTAAACATGGATACATCTTCACCACCACTCTCAACAATGAGCGTTAGTGCAAAGCATTCAATTTTTTTAATTCGTTATTTTTTAAAAATTGGTTCCATGTATGGCTTGATGCAATATTTTCGAGAATTCAGCAAATACTCAAACGAATGGCAATCTTTTGATCACAATTTTAATTATGAGAGTCTGCCTGAGTTAAGCATTTCCGTTAACGAGTTCAAAGAAATGCATAAAGTTTACGAATCATCCTCTTTTATCAAAAAATTATTTTTCTCTATTAAATTCAAGAAAAAGCTTATAAAGTTCAGGAGAAGACGGTTCTTTGACTATCATATCTTCACAATCAATAATTTAATTATTAGATCAATTAATAAGTTTTTTCTAAAAAAACAAAAGATTTTATCTCCAGGTATTGTAGTTGCAATTTGCGGACTTGATGGATCTGGTAAATCTTCTTTGGTTTCAAGTTTACAAAATCATTTCTTAGAATATTTCAACACCACAGTTTTTCATTTAGGCAGGCCCTCATCAAATATTCTTACTTTTGTATTTAACGCTTTTGTTTCTGTGTATAGTTTTGTGAGAAGACTCAAACCATTCAGAAAAACATCAGATTCAGAAATGATTCGAAAGAACGTATCCTTGGTTTATGCCATAAGATCAGTATTGCTTGCTTATGACAGAAAAGTTCAGTCTAACAAAGCTTTCAAATACAGTAGAAAGGGGTACTTGGTAATATGTGATCGTTATCCCGGTTTAGAAAATGGAAAAATGGATTCTCCCAGAATTCTAATTGATAAATCTAAAGGCTTTATTTATCAATTTTGTTACAACCTAGAGCAAAATTTATATAAATCAATTAATCCTGCGGAATTTATTTTCCAACTTTCAGTGCCACTTGATGTTGCAATCCATCGCAATAGGCTGCGTGCTAAATATGGTAAAGAAACTGAAGATGAGCTGCGGGAAAGGTTTGCTTTAAATTCGGGTGTAAAATTTCTGGGAAAAAATTATCATCATATTGATGCAACGCCTCCTTTTGATTTTGTTTTAAAGCAGGTTATAGACGAGCTTTGGAATTCAGATGATTGGAGTTAAGACCTTGACTATGAAAAAAGTTTTCATGTTCGTAAATGTAGATTGGTTTTTTTTCTCACACAGATTGCCTATTGCTCAAGCAGCTAAAAATCATAATATAGAAATGTCTGTATATGCTGAACATACTCGAATCCTCGATCAGAAACAAATTCATGGGTTCAAATTACTAGATAGTCCTCTGAGAAGAATCTCCAAATCGAAATTTCATTTTATTATGGAATTTATCAAAGCATACAAAATCATAAAAAGAGATAAACCTAATTTAATACATGCGGTGACAATTAAACCTATAATAGTTCTTGGCATTATCTCCAGATTGACATCAACACCTTTTATTGGCTCAATTTCTGGCCTAGGTCCTGCATTTAATTCAAAAACATATTTTGAAAAATTTAGATTATTCTTTCTTCTAAAAATTTTAGGCTATATCTTTTTAAGAAAAAGCGTTGGAATCATTTGTCAAAATTCCAATGATCGTGATTTTTTTATTCGTAATGGACTTTTTACAAAAGAAGAAATTCTTTTGATTCATGGCTCGGGTGTTGATCTAGAGCAATACTCTCCCTCTAAAAAAAGAATTAATGCTGAAAAATATGTTTTGATGTCTTCAAGAATTCTATCAGATAAAGGTATTGAGGATTACTGTAGGGCTGCAGAGATGGTTAGATTAAAAATTGGCAATCAAATAAAATTTAAACTTTCTGGTCCAATTGAGCCCGCATCATCCACTTCTTTTTCTGAAGACGAAATCAAAGAACTTGTTCATCAATATGGAGTAGAGTATCTTGGAGATAGATCCGATATGCCTGAGCTTTTAGCTTCTGCTCTTTTATTTGTTTTGCCATCATTTTACTCTGAGGGCTTGCCTAAAGTCCTTTTAGAGGCCTCTGCAAGCGGCATTCCAATTATTACCACCGATCATCCAGGTTGTCGGGATGCCATTATAAACAATGAAACCGGTCTATTGGTTCCTGCTAAAGACCCCGAGTTGTTGGCAAAAGCAATTATAGACTTGCTTTCCGATCATTCTTTATTAATAGCTATGGGTAAAAATGGAAGATCGCTAGCTGAAAAATCTTTTCAAGATTCTACAGTAGTAAACAAACATTATTCTCTGTATCAACAGCTATTATAAAAATGTAATTTAAAAAAATGATGATATTTTTAAATTAGAATCTGTTATTATATGGTTCAAAATACATGTTAATTCGCTAAATATTTCAAAATTGAGCGCACTTATTAGGTAAGCCCACCCAGATTATGAAGCTAAAAATAAATCAAATAATAATTCTTAAATTCATATTCCTTTTAATGCCTTTTACTCTTAATGCTCAAGGTATTGAGGCTATGGTGAGTAGTAATATCAATGAATCATTTCTAAGTTCATTGCCCCCAGATCTTAGGGGGGATCTTTTAGATGGACAGAATCTAGAAGATCCAGCAATTGATGCTGTAGATCCAAAAACAAGAGTAACCAATTTAGAGGCTAGTTTAAAAGATGCTGAGCGAACAATTGCACAAATTAAATCAGAGATTCAATCTCAATATTCAGACAATAATTCAGAGCTAAGAAGATTTGGTGAAGATTTCTTCTCTTCTTATCAATCTACCTTCTTACCGGTTAACGAACCAAATTTCGGTGCAGATTATATTTTAGATGTTGGCGACAAACTTTCTGTCCAATTGGTTGGAAGTCAAAAGGGATTTCAAAGAGCTACTAGGATTGAAATTAAAAGAGATGGAGGCTTCCATATTCCAGAAGTAGGAAAAATTTACCTTGCTTCAAAAACATTTCAGGAAGCTGAAAAACTTATAAAAGAAGCTGTTTTAGAAACCTTTATTGGGGTAGAGGCTGTTGTTACATTGAGCGAACTTAGAGATATGAATATCTTGATGGTTGGAAATATTGCTCAACCAGGATTGTATATTCTTCAAGGCGGTGCCTCCGTCATTCAAGCAATTTTTAATGCTGGCGGAATTACTGATTTAGGGTCATATCGATCTATATTGCACAAAAGAAATAATAGGGTTATTGAAACAATTGATCTCTACAATTTAGTTGCTTTTGGAGATTTCTCATTCTCTAATGCATTAAGGAGTGGAGACTCTATAGTGGTCGAAACCAAGGGCGCAGAAATCATACTATCTTCAGAATCTTTTTATAGTGCAATCTATGAAATTCTTCCCAGAGAAAGTTTTGGAGACCTGCTTAAATTTGCTGGATTTAAACCAACTCGCTATAAAACTGATTTCCCTTTTCAGCTTAGCAGAGCAGGTGATCAAGGCCTCATCAAAAAAACTATTACACATGAGGAGGTAAATGACTTCCTCCCTATTCATGGCGATACGTTAAGCATGAATTCCATTGAACCAACTTTTATAAACCAAATTAAAGTAAACCTATTGGGAGAGGTTAGTATTCCAGGAGAATACACGCTAAAAAAAGGCGCCAAGCTTTCAGAACTTCTTACCTTAGCCGGTGGCTATACAGAAAATGCATACACTTTTGCTGGAGCTCTAACTAGATTATCTACTAAGGAAGTTGAGAAACAGATAAATGAAAGAATTTATCAAGACATGATCAAATTCATAGCTTCCAATGCAAATGCTGCACAAGTAGCTGGCGGAGACTCATTTGCATTAATATTAAATGAATTTAGAAATACTAAGCCCGTTGGAAGAGTTACCGCTGAATTCGATCTAAATAAGATAAGAAGCAATTCAAATTTAGATATCTCTCTTGCCGATGGAGATAGAATTATTATACCCGAGTATAAATCAGAGGTTTATGTTCTTGGGGATGTCTTGAATCCTGGCGCAAGACTCTATAAGTCAAATAGCTCAGCAAAAGACTATATTGCACTATCGGGAGGTCACGGTAAGTACGCAGAAAAAAATAGGTCAATTATCATTCATCCAAATGGAGATGCATTTTTATACAATGAATCTATTATGAATTTTAAAAAGAATGCTGATATATATCCTGGAACAATTATTTATGTTCCAAGAGAAATTGGTCAACTTGATGGCATTAATTATGCTGCAGTGGTTGCGCCAATATTTAGCAGTCTAGCGCTTTCATTGGCTTCATTAAATAGTATTAACGATTAGCAGCACTTTTGTGAATAGAGTAAGACAAGCATTTAGCTTTTTACTCCTTTTCAGCCCATCTATTTTAGCGCAAATAAGCGATTACATATATCCTAATACTTTTTCATCATATTCTAATTATGGTTCATTGGGTTTGGTTCAGGCACCCAATGCTAGATTCTTTGAGGAAGGCACACTTGCCTTTTCATGGTCTCATAATGATCCATATCTTCGAGGATCAATCATCGCATATCCATTTGACTGGATGGAAGCATCTTTTCAATACACAGATATAAATAATGCCTTGTATAGCGAGGTTTTTGAATTTAGTGGTAACCAATCTTTAAAAGATAAAGGCTTTGATGTGAAATTAAGGTTGCTTGAGGAGTCAAATTTCATACCTCAAGTAGCTCTTGGTCTAAGAGATATTGGAGGCACTAGTCTTTTTGCTTCAGAATTTATTGTTGCATCCAAGAGAATTAGAAATGCTGATTTTAGTCTCGGAATAGGCTGGGGTATCTTGAGTAATAACTCTTTTAAAAACCCTCTAGGCAATATCAATGATAGATTTTACAAAAGACAAAAAAGAGATTTGGAGGAGACTGAAGGAGGAGGCGCTCTTAATGTAAATACCTTATTTACAGGAAGGACAGGAGTATTTGGTGGGGTGGAATTATTTATTCCGAAGTCAAATGGCTTGAGACTCAAAGTTGAGTTGGATGCTACTAACTACACAGATGAAGGCAGAGAGCCTGTGATTCAAGATTCCAGGGTGAACATTGGATTAGTTAAGCCGTTATCAGAGAATTTCTTTGTAAAATTAGCTTATGTAAGAGGCAATACTCTCAATTTTGGGTTTTCATATAAAATACATGCAGGCAAACAGAATAATTCTAGAAAAAAATTAGATCCATATATTCCCGTTGAAAATGCTGAGATTGTCAGGAGGGTAACAGCTAAATCTGATTTATTCACATATAGAGCTGCACTAAAAAATTTAGAAGACAGAAATGTTGCAATGAAGCTTGCTAATATCAATGATGGAGAGTTTCATATTGGATATCAGCAAAATAAATATACTAATTACGGTATTGCCGCTGTAAGAATTCTTCAAACCTTAGATGATGTAGCCCCAGATTCAATTGATAGATTCAAAATTACAAATCTAAATGGGGAGATGGGACTAAATTCTATATCAGTCTCAAGGGAAAATTTTAAAAATAATTTGGCTAGACAAACGCCAGAGCTTCTATTAAGGGACTCTCTAATAGAGGGCTATACTTTGAATAAAAATGAATTTAACTATCAACCAACAGCAAATTACCCCGCCTTTCATTATAGTATTGAGCCTGATCTTCAATCACAAATAGGGGGTCCTGATGGTTTCTGGTTTGCAACATTAAGGCTTGCCTTAGATTCTGAGCTAATGATTAATAAAGACCTATCTTTACTAGCAAGGTTTAGTCATGGAGTTATCGGAGATTTTGATGAAATTAAATTAGCTTCTGACAGTATCATCCCTCACGTAAGAACAGATATTGTAGATTATCTTCAAGAGGGTAATGAATTTTCAATTGATAGATTGCAATTTAATTCTTTCTCAAATCCATATAAAGAGCTATATACAAAATTTAGTGCTGGAATCTTTGAGCGGATGTTTGCGGGTTATGGAGGAGAATTCCTCTACAGACCATTTAGTAAAAATTATGCCATTGGTTTAGAAGCCTGGCGAGTTAGGCAAAGGGATTTTAAGCAAAATTTGGACTTTAGAGATTATGAAACATCAACTGGACATTTAAATTTTTATTACACGGAGCCTAAGAGTGGCGTAGTATTTAGACTTAAAGCTGGAAAATATTTAGCAGGAGACTCTGGTTTTACTTTCAATATTTCCAGAAGATTTGAAACAGGTATGTCTGTTGGAGCTTTCTTTTCAAGGACTGATATTAGCAAACAAGAGTTTGGTGAAGGTGCATTTGATAAAGGCTTATACTTTAATATTCCAATTGATTTTTTCTCTACATCTTATGCTTCGAGATCATTTTCATGGGGCATTAGACCCGTTACGCGTGATGGTGCAGCCATGCTTATACATGGACTACCTTTATGGGGTGTAACTGATCAAGGAAACCATTGGTCTATAACTCATGCTTGGAAGAATATTTATGATTAAGTTGAAAATTATTATTCCCCTGGCTGTTCTTGCAAGCTGTAATAGTTATTATTTTCCTTTGATAGCTGAAGCACCAGAAAGAATAATTAATAGTTTTAAGCCTTATTCTCCTGGAGAGAGCTATATTAAAAATCAAGAATACTCTTTCGTTACTGTAGAGCTGGGCCAGCAAAATGCCACTTTAGTCCTTGGTTCCATTGAAAATAATATCTTTACTTGGTTAGGGCGAGATAATGTAATCTTTAAGACTTACAAAGGTTTTATTATTAGTGCTGTTGGGCTTGAGCATAATTTTGAGATAATCGATCCTGTTAAAAGCATTGAAATGATTTTAAGCAATGGAAAAGGGGGTTTATCATATAATTTTGATAATCCTAGGCTGTATGATTTGAAGGCTTCAGCAGTTGATCTCAAAGAATCAGAAGGCTATGTTGCTATTAATCTTGTTGCAGATGATATAAATTGGGATGTAGAAATTACCCTTGAATATGGTTCAAAAGGCCTCCCTTCAGAGGTAACTCAATCTATTCATCCGTTTTTTAGTCCCGCAAAGTTACGATTTTATTACAAATACTAAAATTAGTACAAAAAAAAGGCTCTTCAAAGAAGAGCCTTTTAGCCAAATTTTTAACTGCTAATTACTTGTTCTTGTAGCAGTTTGAGTAGCAACTCCAGTTTGAACTGAAACTTCTACCGGTGTAGTAACAACTTCGTCCACAACATTGACGATTTCGTTTTCTACTTCTATTTCATTCTCTACTTCAACATCTTGACCCTGAGCGTTAGTAACAGTAGATGTGTTAGTAACTGTAGATGTTGATGTTGATGTGCTTGTAGCAGATGTAGTTGAAGTCTCATTGATTGTATAGGTTTCCATAATCGGAGAAGTACTTACTTCATATTCCTCAATGACTGTCGGTGCAGGAGTCGGTGCAGGAGTCGGTGCAGGAGTCGGTGCAGGAGTCGGTGCAGGAGTCGGTGCAGGACTATCGTCGTCTGATGCAGCGGCAATTGCAGCAGCGGCAGCAACGGCTGCGGCTATAGCGCCAGCGCTAAGTGAACCTTCTGCTTCAGCAGACGAGCCACCACTTTTTGGTTCTTCACTATCTTGTGCCATTACAGCTGTACCGAAAAATGGTACTACAAGAGTAAGTAAGTATTTAAATTTATTCTTTAATTTGGCCATAATACCATGCTCCTATGTTGTTTAAATCGTATTCTCTGTTAAATATTGTTAAAAAGCAATTTATTTTATAATTTTTTTTGTAAAAAAAAAACACAATAAACGGTTAATTAACTATCTAAGACTTCTATTATACTTAAATGTCTAAAAATGTA
>Ga0209223_10000559_pt1 | contig 42970 bp, 32 predicted proteins | sample COG_06_FD_184750 | JGI IMG/M metagenome (GOLD analysis project Ga0209223, IMG submission 184750) | Pelagic Microbial community sample from North Sea - COGITO 998_met_06 (SPAdes) (version 2) | ecosystem: Environmental > Aquatic > Marine > Neritic zone/Coastal water | place: Helgoland, sampling... | reverse complement strand
ATGAAGGGTCTCTAAAGACTGCTTTTGAGATGGTTGATTCGGCAAAAGCGGGAGGAGCGGAGATCATCAAACATCAAACTCATATTGTTGATGACGAAATGAGTTCAGAAGCAAGGAATGTTGTACCAGGAAATGCTGATGTTTCGATATATACCATTATGGAACGTTGTGCACTCTCTGAGGAGGAAGAATGTAAACTTCAGGCCTATGTAGAGTCCAAAGGTATGATTTTCTTTAGTTCACCATTTTCGAGAGCGGCTGTTGATAGGCTAGAACGAATGAATGTGCCTGCCTTTAAGGTTGGTTCAGGAGAATGCAACAATTATCCCCTTCTCGAACATATAGCACGCATTGGAAAGCCAATCATTCTAAGTACAGGCATGAATACTATGGATAGCATTTCAAAGGCCGTTGATATATTCGAAAAACACGGTGTTCCTTATGCATTGCTCCATTGTACAAATGTCTATCCAACTCCTCCACATTTGGTCAGGTTAGGAGCGATTACTGAATTAATGCAAAGATTTCCCAATACTCCAATAGGTTTGTCAGATCATACTACTGATAATTTTGCTTGTTTGGGAGCAGTCGCTTTAGGGGCTTCTATTCTAGAGAGACATTTTACAGACAGAATGGATAGGCCTGGGCCTGATATTATAAATTCAATGGATCAACTTGCATTGTCTGAACTAGTAAAGGGTTCAAAAGTCCTTAAACAAGAAAGAGGTGGCAACAAAGGTATTTTAGAGGAAGAGAAAGTTACGATCGATTTTGCTTATGCCACTGTAGTTACAATAGCCAATATTGCTGAGGGAGAAGAGTTAACTATGGATAATATTTGGGTAAAGAGACCAGGTACAGGTGAAATACAAGCTGAAAATTTTCACACCCTTCTTGGTAAGAAGGCCGCTAATGCCGTTAAAAGTGACTGTCAATTGGGCTGGTCTGATATTGTAGAATGAAGAGGAAAATAATTTTTTTAACAGGTACTAGAGCCGATTTCGGAAAACTCAAGTCTTTGATCGAAATATGTAGGTCGGATGAGATGTTTGAGGTTCATATTTTTGCAACTGGAATGCATCAAGAGCACAAATATGGGTATACAGTGGATGAGATTGTAAAGTGTGGATATGATAATATTTATCACTACTCAAATCAAAGTTCAGAAAAGTCGATGGACATAACCTTAGCCAAGACTATTGAAGGTTTTTCGAAGTATGTGAAAAAATTAGAACCTGATTTAATAATTATTCATGGAGATCGGGTTGAAGCTCTTGCGGGTTCAATAGTAGGTGCTTTGAATAATGTTTTAGTAGCTCATATTGAAGGTGGAGAGGTTTCAGGAACTATAGATGAACTCATTAGGCATTCCGTTAGTAAAATGAGTCACACGCATTTTGTCGCTAATAAACAAGCCAAAAAACGGTTGATCCAAATGGGCGAAATTGCTGATTCGATATTTGTAATAGGTAGCCCTGATGTGGATATCATGATGTCTGACCGGTTGCCAGATTTTGAAACGGCTAAGAAAAGATATGAAATTGAATTTGACAAGTATGCTGTCCTTATGTTTCATCCAATTACAACAGAGATTCATAATATGGCGCAGAATAGTCGCAATCTGGTGGATGCTGTAATCGAATCTGGAGAGAATTATATTGTTATTTATCCGAATAATGATATGGGGTCATCGGATATTATAACGGAACTGGAAAGACTTAAGGGTCATGATAATTTTCGAGTTTACCCTTCTCTACGTTTTGAATACTTCCTCACCCTGATCAAGCATGCTAAATTCATTATCGGCAACTCGAGTGCAGGTATAAGAGAAGCTCCATATTATGGTTTACCGGCTATCAATATTGGAACCCGGCAACAGAACAGAGCATTACACAGTGAGATGGTGCACTGCGGGTATAAAAAACAGGAAATTCTTTTTGCTATTAATCAGGCACTCAATACTGTTTATCAGCCAGTCAATCTATTTGGTGAGGGAGAAAGTGACAAACTCTTCTATGGTACAATCACAAAAGAGTCCTTCTGGCAGGTAAGAAAACAAAAACAATTTAAAGACCTCTTGTGGAATGCATAAGTTAAGACTAATTGCAAGGTTGGATATCAAGAATGAATTCGTAATTAAAGGTATTCATCTGGAAGGGCTTAGAAAAATCGGTGATCCGATTGAATTAGCAAAAAAATATTACGAGGATGGTATCGATGAGATAGTTTTCATGGATGCTGTAGCCAGTTTGTACGAACGCAATAATCTATTTCATATCATAGAAAAAGCTTGCGAAGAGGTTTTCATACCCATTACTATAGGTGGAGGTATTCGATCAATTGGTGATATAGAAAAGGCACTAAAAGCTGGAGCAGATAAAATAGCGTTAAATACACAAGCAATCAAGACACCGGCAATTGTGGAAGAAGCGTCAAGAATATATGGTTCTCAATGTATTGTGGGTTCAATTGAATCCAAGCGAAAAGATAATGGCTCTTGGGAGGCATACGTTGATAATGGCAGAGAGGAGACTGGCGTGGATGTGATTGAATGGAGTCAAAGGCTTGAACAACTTGGAGCTGGAGAATTAATGATCACTTGTATTGATCAGGAAGGAACTAAGAAGGGTTTTGATAATGAGTTAATTGAAATTATTAGTGCGGCTGTTTCCATTCCGGTAATAGCCAGTGGTGGGGCTGGTAAGGTGTCACACATTACAGAACTAGTTTCAGAGACTAAGGCAGGGGCTATTGCCATTGCTTCGATGCTTCACTATAAGATGTCTGGAATAAAAGAAATAAAACAAGGAATTCATCAGGCTCAAATACCTATACGCTTATGAGCAAAGCTAAAGTAGCCGTTCTAGACTATGGTATTGGAAATGTGCGCAGCCTAACCAATGCCCTAATAAAAATAGGAGCTGAGCCCTTTTTGACATCTGAAAGAAGTCTAATATTGGGTTCGGATGTATTGATTCTTCCTGGAGTGGGTGCCTTTGGCATGGGTATGAAAAACTTAAATGAGAGAAACTTAATTCCAGTTATCCATGAGTTTGTGGCCACAGGTAAACCTTTTCTGGGAATTTGTCTGGGTATGCAATTGTTGCTTGAAGAAAGTGAGGAATTTGGGTACACGAAGGGCTTAAGGTTAATCAAAGGGAAAGTGGTGAAAATGCCTCTGAAGAGCGGCAGTGATGTCAAGTTACCACACGTAAGCTGGAATGAGATTCGTGAACCTTCCAAGAATCGTTGGAACGAAACATTTTTGACCGGAACACTCAAGTCTTCTAATTTTTATTTTGTACATACTTTTGTTGCGGCCCCAAACAACCCTGAAGACATCTTAGCTTTGACTAACTATGGAGGGCTAGATTTTTGTGCCGCTGTACAAAATAAAAATGTTTATGGAACACAATTCCATCCCGAAAAAAGCGGGGAGTTGGGTCTTCAAATGCTAAAAATGTTTATAAAAAAATCGACTGAAAAAAATGATGAATAAAGAAGGAGTCCTTTTTGGTTTACCCTCTGAAGTAAAGTTTTGTACACGCTGCGTAATATCTAATCAGCGGCCAAGCTCTACCGTGGAGTTTAAAAATAAGGCTGACGATAAGAAGGAAGTAATTGATTTCGATAATGAAGGGGTTTGTTCCGCATGTCGGTATCAAGACACAAAGGAAGCTGAGCTTGATTGGGAAGAACGAGAAGAAACACTTTGGAAACTGTGTGATAAATTCCGCAGAAATGATGGCACTTATGATGTAATTGTTCCGGGTAGCGGAGGTAAGGATAGTGCATATACTTCGCATATTCTTAAATACAAATATGGTATGAATCCTCTGACGGTGACCTGGGCACCCCATTTATATACTAACATTGGCTGGAAGAATTTCACCAATTGGATGCATGAAGGAGGTTTAGATAACTTTTTGTACACACCAAATGGTAAACTTCATAAATTGCTTACCAAGTTTGCATTTCATAACCTACTTCACCCTTTTCAACCTTTCATTATTGGCCAAAGGATTATAGGTCCCGCAATGGCTGCTAGATTTGGAGTTAACCTTGTAATGTACGGTGAAAACCAAGCTGAATATGGCAATAAGGTAGATGAGAATAATATTCCCACAATGGATACCAAGTTCTTTTCTGTTGATGACCCTATGGAAATGAAACTAGGAGGTATAAGCGTAAAAGATATTATCAGAGACCACGGCTATGTAAAGGGTGACTTTGCACCCTATATCCCACTTTCTAACGAAGAACTGAATAAAAAAAATGTAGAGGTTCATTATTTAGGTTATTATTTAAAATGGGACCCGCAAGAATGTTTTTATTATGCTGTTGATAATACCGGTTTTCAGCCAAATACAGAACGTACCGAAGGCAGCTACTCAAAGTACAGTAGTATTGACGATAAGATTGATCCCTTTCACTACTTCACCACACTGATCAAGTTTGGAATTGGCAGAGCCACATACGATGCCGCCCAAGAGGTTAGAAATGACAAAATAACAAGAGAAGAAGCTGTCGCTTTGGTCAAAAGATATGATCAAGAATTTCCACAGAAATTTTACAAGGAATTTCTAGATTATATTGATACTACTGATGATGAATTTTGGGCTACAGTTGACAAGAATAGGTCTCCACATCTTTGGGGTAAAGATGATCAAGGTCAATATAGGCTAAAGCACACGGTCGATATGTCCGGTCTAAGTGATTGAGATGCATTGGACTTTGAGTTTTTCAATAAAGAATGTTGGACTAAAATGCTCTACATAGATTTTAGAGTCACCCTTACATGCAAGCCCGTAAAAACATCAAATTTTTATAAAATAACCTAACAAATAATAAGTGAAAAATATATGTATTGTTGGTGCTGGCCAATTGGGAAGTCGACATCTACAGGCCTTGAAGGCTATTGAAATGCCATTGAACATTCTTGTAGTTGATCCAGTGCCTGAATCTTTGAGTATTTCGAAAGACAGATACGATGCAATAGATGGAAATAGCGGACATCAAATAAGGTACCTAAAAAGCATTGACAAAATTAATGTTAAGGAAGTCGACATTTGTATTGTTGCTACCAATGCAAATGTAAGACGTTTGGTTATTGACCAGCTTCTTGAGGTCACGAAAGTAAATTATTTTGTTCTTGAAAAATTACTCTTTAGAGAAAAGGAAGATTATTTCCACATAAAAGAAGTTTTAAATAAAAACAATATTAAAACCTATGTGAATTGTAGCATGAGAACAATGCCTTTTTATTATCACATAAAGGAAGCGCTAAAAGGGGAAAGATTTACCTATCACGTTTCGGGGAGTCAATATGGATTGGCAACCAATTTGATACATTTCCTCGATCATATAGCCTTCCTTTCAGATTGTAACGAATTTGTACCAGATACCCGATTTCTGAATAAAAACATCATTTCCAGCAAAAGAGAAGGGTATTTGGAAGTTACGGGAACCTATGTCGCAGACTATAAGAATGGGAGTAAAGGAATTATCACATGTTATCCAAATAATGACGCACCTATTGTCGTAGAGTTTCAGAATGAGCATATGAGGTGCATTTCAAAAGAATCGGAAGGCAAGGTATGGCTATCAAAAGGTTCAAATAATTGGAAATGGGAAGAAATAGATTTCCAGATCCCTTATCAAAGCCAGTTGACAACTAAAATTGTAGAAGATATTTTTGAATTAGGTAAATGTAATTTAGTTACATATAATGAGGTCATGAATGTTCATATTACTCTTCTTGATTCTCTTCTTGATTTTCTCAATAACAATTCTGAAAATGAATACGATTACTATCCCTTTACTTAGAAATGGGATGCAGATATATGATATAAGCCGCTTAAAGGCTTTTGATAAATGAGGATATTGAACTTTCATTCATCTTTTGTCACATGGTTAACCCATGACATGAGCTACGGAAGGTTCAATGTCGAAGCCAAGTGTAGGATAAAGTCTTTGGAGAAAGGTAATTTCACCGACTATTTCCTACTGACAAAGGTCATGGCTGGAAATGTTTATGCCGAAGATGACTTAATCAAAGTACCCCCTTATGAATATTCTGCAGTCTTTTCGAATACCGAATTCAAAATATTTAGAAACTATGAATTACAGAAAGTAATAACCGACAATTTTGGTAAAAATGAAGAGTTTTTCAAGACGGTCAATATTCACTTAGGTGAAATTGATGCTGTCCCTGTCAATACTTTTGAAGATTTAAAATCCGTGACTCTTGAAAATAAGCAGGTTGTTATTCTCGCTTCATTATTATTCGAAGAAATAGGTTTCGTTGCAGAACTACTATTTCCTGCCAATCATATTAACATTTCATCTGATTCTGCAAATTTTCAAATTGAAACTGGCCCCGTAATCACTCCTGATTTAAAATCAAATAAGGGTGATATCAATTGCCTAGATTTGGCATATTTGGCATTGAACGATTTCGAAAAGATGTTTTTTGTAAGATTTGGAAATAGGAGAAAATATGGCAGAGTATTACGATTTTATAATCAAGTAGACAGACAAAAAGCGAGAATAAAATTAATGACCTATCAATGAGGTAGATAATCAGTTGATAAAAGTGTTTACAATATTCGGTTAAAATAGAATTATGAAAAAGAAAGTACTCTTAGTCGGAGCCGGACCTATGGCCGTAGACTACGCAAAAGTTTTGAAAGCACTAAAGCAAGAAGTTACTGTTGTTGGTAGAAGTAGTAAAAGCGCTGTTAAATTTGAAAAGGAAACTGGAATAGAGGTCGTTCAAGGCGGGATTAATAATTGGCTTGCGGAAAGTCATCAGGTCTTAGATAAGGTCATTGTTGCAGTTAGTGAGAACCTTCTTGGCAAGGTGACTCGTGACCTTATTCATGCTGGTTATAGGGACATCTTATTAGAAAAACCAGGAGGTCTAACTGTAGCGGATATCCGAGAAGTTTCTACCCTAGCAAATGAAAAAGAAGCCAATGTTTATATAGGATATAATAGACGGTTCTTTGCGTCAACAGTGGCTGCTAAGGAAATCATTGAACGAGATGGTGGAGTTACCTCCTTTAACTTTGAGTTTACAGAATGGGGCCATTCACTTGAAGCTAGCTCAATTGCTCCTGTGATATTGGATGAGTGGTTTATTCAAAATTCATCACACGTAATTGATCAAGCGTTTTATGTTGGTGGGCGTCCAAAAGAGTTATGCAGTTTTGTAGCCGGAGGCTCGAATTGGCACCCTAAAGGTTCCGTTTTTTCAGGCGCTGGAATAAGTGAAACGGGAGCCTTATTTTCATATAACGCCAATTGGGAATCTGCTGGTAGATGGTGGACAGAGTTTTTGACTAAGAATAATAGGATAATAATGAAACCTATGGAGCAAGTATTTATCCAAAAAAGAGGTGCCATTGCTGTTGACAAATTAGAAATTGATGATGAAATGGATAGGTTATATAAGCCAGGTGTTTTCAGACAAGTAGAGGCCTATTTACAAAACGAATCAAAGCTTATGACAATTAGGGAGCAGGTTAAGATGTTACCTACTTACCAGAAAATGATCGGAGCTGATTGATTAATGAACTATCACTTGCGTTTAAATATAATGATGGCAAAATATTGATTGCACGATAGAAAATGTTGTTCAACTCTTTGGATTTTGCCATATTCTTACCAATAGTGTTTCTACTCTATTGGTTTGTTTTTAACAAGAAGGTTTCATATCAAAACGTCCTTGTGGTCCTTGCCAGTTATATCTTTTATGGCTGGGGGGATTGGACTTTCTTATCGCTGATATTGATCAGCACCATAATTGATTATTCTGTAGGAATAGGGCTTTCAAAGGAGAATAATCAGACAAAAAGAAAAGTCCTGTTATGGATAAGTATTATCGTTAACCTCGGCTTTCTTGGTTTCTTTAAATATTATAATTTCTTTATCGATAATTTTATCAGTGCCTTTTCTTTTTTAGGTGCTGATATAACTGCAGGGTCATTAAATATAATTTTACCAGTTGGCATTAGCTTTTACACCTTTCAAACCTTAAGCTATACTGTTGACATATACAAAAGAAAACTTGAGCCCACTAAGGACTTCATAGCATTTTCTGCTTTTGTGAGCTTCTTCCCACAACTTGTCGCTGGACCAATCGAAAGGGCAACACATTTACTTCCTCAATTCTACGCGAAACGAACTTTTAACAGGGACAAAGCAGTAGATGGGTTAAGACAAATACTTTGGGGGCTCTTTAAGAAAATTGTGATCGCAGATAATTGCGCGCACTACGCCAATTTGATTTTCAACAACTCCGATGCTTACTCAGGAAGCACTCTCGCTTTGGGGGCATTCTTTTTTACCTTTCAGATTTATGGAGATTTTTCTGGCTATTCGGACATAGCAATCGGAACCTCTCGCCTCTTTGGTGTGGATCTTAGGAGAAATTTTAATTTTCCTTACTTTTCAAGGGATATTGCCGAATTCTGGAGGCGATGGCATATCTCCCTTTCAACCTGGTTCAGAGACTATCTCTATATTCCACTAGGTGGAAGTAAAGGTGGAGTTTGGATGAAAGTAAGGAACACATTTTTAATTTTCATTATAAGCGGCTTTTGGCACGGTGCAAACTGGACTTTTGTTATTTGGGGTGCATTGAATGCCATTTACTTTTTACCACTATTGATAACAAAATCTAATCGAAGGAATTTAAATACAATAGCTGAAGGCAAAATGTTTCCAACCATGAAAGAATTTTTGGGTATGTTGATGACATTTTCCCTGACCGTTCTTGCTTGGGTGTTTTTTAGAGCAAATGACCTTGATCATGCATTCAATTATTTGTCTGAGCTGTTTTCTAGTACACTTTTTACCGTTCCTGAGTTTGGGGGTAAAATAGGTGCTTTGATCAGCTTCTTGCTTATCGTTGTTTTTATGGTAATTGAATGGATAGGTAGAGAGGGACAATATGCAATGGAAAATATCGGACTAAATTGGAAAAGACAGTACAGATGGTTGTTCTATTACGGATTAGTATTGATGATTATTGGTTTTCAAGGTAAACAACAAGAATTCATCTATTTTCAGTTCTAGGAAATGAAACAATTTTTAATCAAAATAATGGCGTTTGCTCTATTAGTACTGGTACTTCCAGTAGTCCTTATTATAAATGATAATCTTGATAAAAATTTTAACTCCGACCTCAACATTATTGCGTTACAAAATAAATCTAAATTTGATAGCTTGGACATTTTGTTTTTGGGCAATTCTTATTGTTACTCTGGGATACAACCAAATCTGCTTAAAACTGATAAAATCAAGGCACTCAATTTAGGTATTGCTGCATCGGGAGTGGCCTTTTATGAATTTATCCTTAACGATTACTTATCACATACAACCCAAAACCCGAAGGTTATATTTGTAATGGTGTCAACAATGGCTTTTTCAAGTGGGAGTGATGACTTTGTCAATTATCCTGTTCACAGATATCTTGAAACGCCAATATCAAATCGTCAGATCGAAGTTGATCATGCCATATTAAAAGGGATTATCCCGAAATTTGAAAGAAGTTTAGAGAAAATTCAATCCATGTTTTTGTTTTATAAACATAAACAGTCATTTAATATCTTTATTGAAAACAGGGGTTTTAGAGGCAGTGATGCCATCTTTAACGAAGAAATCCTTGAGAAGAGTCGACACTTTTTTGAACCCTACATTAATGATGAATTTCAATTTGAGAAAGTGATTAGATTGAGAACATTAGTTGAGTCTTTGGAAGCTAATGGAATTCAGGTGGCTTATCTTGAACCTCCTACAAATCTTTTAAATACTTTCTTTAATCAAAAGTACCTGGCCGACTATGAAATTGCACTCCAGCAATTGAGTAAACAAAACCTCCTATTTCGGATTGATAAGAATAAGTTTTCGAGTTCAGATTATCGAGATATTGATCATTTGAATTACAATGGATCTTTGATTGCCTCAGAAGAAATAAAACAAATAATTAAGGCTAACGATAAAGTCCTTGGGCTCAATTAGGTTAGTTAAACAATCAGTATCTCTGTGAAAACAGTGATTTTGGTTATGTTATTTCTCAAAAAATGAAAACGCTAATCTTAGGCCAAATCCCAGATAATTTCTCTCCGGAAAAGCATGCAGTCATTGGACCATTCTGTTTTGTCGGCAAGGAAGAGGTTTATGAGGGTTGGGAAGAATTGCCTATGGAGCCGGATCCTTTTTCTGATTGGGAAGAAATTAAAAAGATGGATTTGATTACATCCAAGTATAGTCATCAAATTGCAAAACGGATAGGAATTAAACTGAATGAAAAACTTGACTTAACATACTCATCAGCTTTTTGGCAAACTATACTTTACCCTTGGATTGGAATTCTTGTACAAGTTTTATATGAAAGGCAAACGAGACTTTTAAATTTGATAAAGACCCAGGCGAATGATTCCGTTATGGTGAGAGGATCAGCGCTAGATACAAACTGGAAGTTTAGTGATTCTTTGGATTTTGTCAATAATGGTGTTTTCAATATTCATTTTAATGAATGGATATTTACAAAGCTCTTAAAAAACTGTTTGCCAGCCAAATGGGTGATCGAATACGACACTGATGTTCGGGTCAAATCAATTGGAACAAAAAATAATGTAGAGTCACAAATAGGTGCTATTACAAAATTCAAAAGGAAAGTAAAGTCTGTTTTTTTAAAACCATTCCACAGAATCAATGGAATGAATGGGTTTAGTTTTTTTGATCAAGTGCTTTTTAGTGCCCTGTTATATATAAAAAGAACGTCAACTATTACCCCTAACATAACAACTCTCATTGATAATGATGATGAAGTTGAAATAACATGGCTTGTAGATGTTGAGAGTTTAATATGGCGACTCATGCCAGAATCGATACTCAATCTCCCGACTCATATTGCAAATAATAATTACTCATTTAAAAAAGGCAAAATCAATTTAGGGTCTCAGTCCTTATGGACGGATGACTTAGGTTATAAGTTAAAATGTGCTTTGGCGATAGAGAATGGGGAAACCATAGTAGGATACCAGCATGGCGGAGCATATGGAATATCGAAGATTTTCAACTTGGGATATCATATTGAATATAGATACAAAGCGTTTATTACTTGGGGTTGGTCAAAACAGGAAGAAATTGAAGCAAATTGTGTCCCGCTGCCAAGCCCTTATTTGAGTAAAGTCAGAAACCGGCATAAAAAAAGGAATGAATTAGTCATACTGGTTGGTACGCGTGCTCAAATATTACCCTATCACAACGATGGTGTACCTCAAGCCAGTCAATGGGTTGGATATCGTTCTGAAAAACTACGGCTGATTGAGAGTTTAGATAATGCAATCAAGGCTGATTTCCGCTATCGCCCATATTTTAACGACACCGGAGCGCTAAAAGACCTTGATTATTTCAACGAGAGGGTTCCTTCATTAAAAGTGTTAACAGGAGATTTAGGTAATGCCTTATTCGACTGTAAATTATTAATTCTGGATCATCCCTATACAACCTTGATTTTGGCAATGGCATCAAATATCCCTACAATTTGCTTCTGGGATATAAAAAGCTTCCCACTTTCTCAGCAAGCAGAACCACTTTTTGAAGACTTAAGGAGGGCTGGAATAATATTCGAGAATGGAGAGGAGGCTGCAAGAAAGATCAATGACATCTATGATAACGTTGAAGAATGGTGGGCTCAAGATGATATTCAGGAAGCGCGCAGAAGTTGGGTTGAGCAATATGCATATTCAAAAACAAATTGGAGATGGGATTGGATCAAATTCCTTTGGAACCTTTAGAGGGAGATAGATTCTTATAGCTGTTTATGAAAAAAAGATGAGGTTTCAGTCGATTAATAGGAAAAAGAAAGAACAATTTTGATGATGTTGTTAACAGGGGGTAAGAATGAGTAATTCTTTAAGTAAACGGTTTTCATTTAAGTTAATAACCAACGCAGTAGGCTTAGTCTTAAGTCTTATCATTGCGGGTATAATACCAAGGAGCCTCGGTCCTCAAGCATTTGGAGACTTTAGTTTTCTAACCAACTTTTTCGAAAGAGTTTTCAATTTTGTTGACAATGGTACCTCAATGGCCTTTTACACAAAATTGTCTCAACGCCCAAAAGATAAAGGGCTGATTCGCTTTTATAGTGGCTTCATCATCTTTTTTTCTTTGCTTGTTTTTGTTCTGGTAGCCATAGCATTTGGTGTTAATATTGATCAAATTTTATGGCCTGATCAAAAGCCATTATTCGTGCTCATGGCCCTTTTTTTGGGGCTTTTGACTTGGGTTAACAAGGTAATGGTAAAAATTGTGGATGCCTATGCCTTGACTACCCGTGGAGAAATTGTTCAGGTTCTTCAAAAGGTTGTTCGGTTTCTGTCCATCCTTCTTCTCTTTTGGCTTGGGCTTTTCACGCTTTTCAACTTTTTTCTTTTACAGTATTTTATTATGCTGTTTCTGTTTTTTGGTCTTTTCTTCTTACTGAAGAAAAACAAAATCAGCTTATTTGGAGATAGGAAGCTTGATTATGGAGAGATAAAAGATTATGGTAAAGAGTTCTATGTATATTCATTACCTCTAATTGCCTTTTCCGCTTTTGCATTGGTTGAGGGCATTTACGATCGTTGGCTGCTTCAACATTACTCGGGATCAGTTGAGCAAGGTTATTTCGGACTTTCCAATAGTGTTGCTGTGGTGTGCTTCATTTTCGCCAGCGCTATGACTCCTCTAATTTTGAGAGAGTTTTCCATTGCTTTTCAGGATAATGATAGTACTAAAGTGAGGCAACTTTATCTCAAATTCACTCCAATCTTCTTTTTGATATCTGCATATTTCTCGGTGTTTGTTGCAGTACAATCAGACAGCGTAGTGGCTATTCTCGGAGGAGAAGAGTATAAAGATGCTGCTCTTGCATTGATGATCATGGCACTTTACCCTGTACATCAGACATTTGGTAGATTCAATGGGTCCTATTTTTTGGCTACAAACCAAACACGTCTCTTTGGTAAAATAGGAGTATCATTTATCTTACTTGGATTGCCTATATCTTATCTGGTGATTGCACCTCAAGAGGCATTTGGTTTTGACCTTGGTTCGCTGGGTTTGGCTGTTAAACTGGTTTTAGTACAGTTGGTAGGGGTCAATGTTGAAATTTGGTTTATATCACGGAAATTGCAATTCTCATTTTTCTTTCTGTTAATGAAACAGGTGATCATACTTGGGTTTTTGGCAATCATAGGATATACGGTGCATTGGGCGGTTGGCATGCTATCTTTGTCACTTGTTCCTGCATTTATTGTAAATGGTGCTTTGTATAGTTTATTAGTTGTTGTGGTAATTTATATTTTTCCACAATTGGTTTCTTCTTCAAGAAGAGAATTGAGGAATCAACTAAATAGATTGTTGAAAAGGGACACGAATAATTTGAAAAAAGAATGAAGATTACGTTCCTAACCGAGAATGACTATCAGGGTGGACTTGACACCTTCATTGTGACGCTTATTAATAACTGGCCTAATGACCAGGATGAGATCACATTGATTTGTAATCGAAACCACCCAGGAATAAAGAGATATGAAAGAGATATTACCAGAAAGGTCCGTTTCGAATGGCATGGATTGCTACTCTTGAACGATATCAAAAGAAGTCTACACAATGTATTTGGCAGACCTGAAATTATAGCCAAGGTTTTGTTCAGGTTTGTAAGGCTCTTTCATTACAGCTTTTTCAATTATTATACGCGTGCATTACGAAAGGTAATTTTTAAGGACTCTCCTGATAAACTTATGGTCATTAATGGAGGATATCCTGCGGGAATGACCTGCAGAGCAGCGGTCATTTGTTGGGGCAAATACTCCAAGAAAAAAGGCGCAATTCTGAATTTTCATAACCTGGCTATGGAAATCAACAAAGATCCTAAGCGGGAGAATAAAATTGACCGGCAAGTACATGACTACTCGTCACAATTGATAAGCGTTTCTCATACTTCTGCAGAGTCATTAAGAGTTCGTTCGGAATTCTCTAAAACGACTAAACTGGGTTTTATTTATAATGGGATAGCTCCGATAGTTAGTCAAAAGAGTGATCTGGGCATAAAAAAGGAACTTGGATTGCCCGAAGGAGCAAGAATGTGTCTAATGTTGGGAAGCTACGAACCAAGGAAGGGGCATGACTTCCTTTTGAAAAGCTTTCGAAAAGTTGTTGACGAACTACCAGGTGCTCATCTCGTAATTTGTGGTCAAGGATCTGTGCAAGAAGTGGCGCATGTGCAACAGATTACTAATGACCTGGGCCTTAGGGAAAATGTTCATCTACAAAGTTTTAGAAATGACCTGAATGTTCTGCTTGAATCGACTGATTTGCTTCTCATCTCCTCACAAGCGTACGAGTCTTTTGGCCTGACCGCAGTGGAAGCTATGGCTAGGAAAGTGCCGGTGGTGGCCACGAATACTGGAGGACTTAAGGAAGTTGTGAAGAATGGAGAGGGTGGATTCGCCTTTAATAATACAGATCAGGATGCTTATGCGGCTAAAGTTGTAGAATTATTGAAGAACAGTGCGCTAAGATCAGAACAAGGCGTCAAGGGATATCAAAGATTCAGTGAAAACTTCACTGCTTCCAGAATGGCCGAAGAGTATGCTAGACTATTACATTCTTAGTCGATGTCAGGGTATTTAATAAGATAACTATGTGCGGTATTTTTGGTTTCACAGTTAAAGTAAATGACCAAAGAGGTGTTCTTGAGAAGATGGGAAAAGCCATGATTCACAGAGGCCCTGATGGTGAAGGGTACTTTCATACTGAAGAGATTGCCATGGGCATGCGAAGGTTGAGTATCATTGATTTGGAAAACGGAGATCAACCCTTTTATAGTAAGGACCGTAGCGTAGTGGCATTTTGTAATGGAGAAATCTATAACTATAAAGCATTACGAGAATTACTCAGATCTAAGGGTTGTCAATTCGAGACTAATAGCGATATTGAAGTGCTTCCTAACCTTTTCCAAGAGTATGGAATTGATTTTGTCAAAAAGCTTAACGGCATGTTTGCCATTTCGATTTTCGATCAAAAAACCCAAAAGTTATACCTAGTAAGAGACCACCTTGGTATTAAGCCTCTTTATTATTCCTTAACTAGTGAAGGCATCATATACTCTTCGGAGATTAGGCCAATGCTGACATTGAATAAAATCTCGCTTGAGGTAAATTATAAAGCGTTGAGTAGCTATCTAGACCTAATGTATATCCCGCGGCCAATGAGTCCGTTTCAGCAGATTGCCAAATTGGATTCAGGGTCTTATATGGTTTTTGATGGAAAGGACTTTTCTATAAGCAAATACTGGGATCTTGAATTGGGAACCACTGGAGATGTTGGAGAGGCAAGTGCTGAAATTGAGGAGTTGTTGAAAGAAAGCATACAGTCACAATTGGTGAGTGATGTGCCTATAGGGTCTTTTCTAAGTGGTGGAGTAGACAGTTCTTATGTAAGTGCCGTTGCGGCAGATTTTTCGAAAGATAGTTTTTCCGCGTTTCACATGAGATGGGGAGATATTCCTGGGAAAATCGATGAAAGTAAGTATGCAGAGCAAGTGGCAGATCAATATGGGATCAATAAAGTCTTTAAAGATGTCAATAATCTTGATGTGCTGGAGCTAATACCCAGATTACTCTATTCATTGGAAGAGCCTTTTAGCGATGCTGCATTCATTCCAACATACTTTTTGGCAAATCTTGCTTCTAAGGAGGTCAAAGTTATTTTAAGCGGTGCCGGAGGGGACGAATTATTCGGAGGATATCCTCACCATAGAACTTACCCTAAATTTAGATCATTAGCCGCTCAGTTGCTTTACGACCGTAATAAAGCAGCCAGCTATTTCGACAGGTGGAAAAGGGGTAGCGGTAAATACTGGAAAGGTTTATTCCCATGGTACAAGAAAAATAGTTTTAAAGAGCCCTTTGAGAAAAAGTTTAAAGAGAACAGGCATATTGATGAAGTGAATGCGGCAATGTTGGGGGACATAGATCACTATCTCCAAGATAATATACTTTTTCTCACAGATAAAATGACAATGGCCGCTTCGCTTGAATGTCGAGTACCACTACTTGATTACAGGGTGGTTGAAAAAGCTCAGTTGATTGGCTCAGATGCCAAGATAGTAGGCGGGGAGACGAAAGCTATGTTAAAAAAAATTGCCGAGTCCTATGTTCCCAAAGAAGTCCTTTATCGTCAAAAAGAGGGCTTTGGCTTCCCAATTGAAAAGTGGATTAATGAGCACAAGGACCTCTACTTTGACCCCTTAATGGAAAATGGATATATGGTAAGTAATAATCTGATTTCCCAAAAAGGACTTAATAGATTTGTACTTGAGAAAACCTTAGGCCGAGATGATAGTTGGTTTTATTGGCAGGTAATAGTATTAGAAATATGGTTTCAACTCTTTGTTGAAGGAACTCATTATAAAGATGTCTTTGAACTCCCATACAAGAGATAAGTACCTGAGTTATTTTCTTAAGACGCCTCGTTGGTGGTGGGCTTTGGCTAGTGTGTTTTTTGAAAAGCTAAAAAATAAGGTGAAACGCAAGCTTTTTGGTGATTCTTTTGCTAAAGTGTCGGGGAGATACAATACACCTGAGAGGAGGCAAATCCTTACCTTGGCAGAAGATATTTCAGAGGTATCAGTTACCGCGAGAACCTTAATGGGATTGCCAGATTTAGAGTATAATGTTAAAGAAATTAGTCAAAGTGCATCAGAGTTCACAGTTTCTCTTGCTACTAAACAGGTCCTGTTGAATCAAGATATTTTTCAGCAGGGCTACATAGACCAAGAAGATACCTTTGCCGCCAATCGCTTTATCTGGATATATGAGTTGCTTTTGCATCACCAAACTTTGGATGCACTAAGGTACGTGGAGACTATTATTTTGAGCTGGATTGATCAATACCCGTTACCAAAGCCCGGAAAAGAATTCGAAAGCTATTCAATAAGTGAGCGAATAATTGCTTGGTTGTTCTTTCTACGAGTAGCAAAAAGCAAACTTGGCTTTCAGGGCTCTATTGACAAGATAGCTGATTCACTGGGTTTACAAATCGCTTTTTTAGTAAAAAACCTTGAATACAGAGGCGCATCAACCAACAATCATGTAGTGAATAACGCTCGGGCACTCTATATATCTAGTCGTTTGCTGAGCATCAAAGAAACGGAAGATGTGGCGAAGCGAATTTTTGACAATGAGTTGTCAATGGTAGTCCGCGATGGCGTTATGGTGGAAGGTTCAAGTCACTATCAATTTCTGCTTTGTAAGAATCTCATTGAGGTCCTATCCGTTGCTGAGATCACTCGAGATGAGATTTTCATGGCAAAAATGAAGAGTGTATGCAGTGAGATGCTTACAGTATGTCGAAGCCTGCATTCAGAATATATTGGAGGAAATTATCCTTTGTTTGGTGATATCTCTCCTGATTTACCACCGGACTGGTTCATCGGTTATCCTTTTGGTAAGAATAAGGAAGAGCCATCTAAATGGTATCAATTGATGAATTACGATCCATTTGAATTGATTCAATCTGGATCAGTTCAAAAGTCACCCTTAGCTAATTCAAGCTGGGTAAATATGTGCAAGAATGGTTTTGAAGTATGGTGTAACCTAAGAAAGGGTCGACCCCCAGGCCATGGTCATGTAGACAATGGCTCAATAGCACTTTCGCTTTCTGGAAAGTCTGTGATAATTGATTTGGGTCTTTCTACCTATGCAGATCTTAGTCAGAAAAACAGACAAATCAACCATTTGGCTCATAACACACCCATCATTAACGGTTATCCCATTGATATTATCTTTGGCTCATTATTGAGCAACGTTCCTGCATATTCTCACGGCCAGTTGCAGGAACTTAAAAATGGTAAGATGTCTATTCTGCTTCAGTATGCACAGGAACAACTGCAGGTTGGTAGGGATATACAGATAAATGATGGTGGCGCAGTTGAAATTTTGGACACTAATCTAGGAAAGAGGGAAGTGGACTATGAAACACATTGGTATTTTCTATCATCTTGCCGAAAAAGTTCTGGGTTGAATTTTGAATTTGATCATTTTAATATAGAAGTGGAGGGCAGTAAGTTTGTTACAGTAAATGAGATCCCTGATTCAAAAAGGAGTTACAGGTATGGAAATCTTATCCCGTGTTTCGGCTTGGTTGTTCAAGACCGTTTGGGAGAAAATGGTGTTAAATTAAGAATTAAGTCAAAAAATGGGTGATACCTCTATTAAATTAGTATCGGTTGTCCTTCCAACTCATAACAGAGCCGATATGCTCAAGAGGGCTATTCAGAGCATTTTGGAGCAAAATTATGCTGAGATTGAAATTCTGGTTGTTGCGGATAATTGCTCGGATCACACCGAGGATGTAGTATCTAGTTTTAATGATCCTAGAATTATCTTTTTGCCACAGCCAGTGAATGTAGGAGGTGCAGAAGCAAGGAATATTGGTATAAGAAGAGCCCAAGGATACTATGTGGCTTTTTTAGATGACGATGACCAGTGGCTTGAAGGCAAGCTTTTTGAACAAATACAACTTCTAGAAGCTGACTCAGATGTAGCTATAGCCACCTGTAACTATATCTTAGATCATGGTACAAAGCAGGTTCATATGCTTAATCCTTATACTGAGATCACTCTATCTGATTTGCTGTTTGATAATTACTGTGGCAGTTTCTCTTTTGCAATGACCAAGAGAGAGTATATTGGCGACATTGAAATTGACCCAAGATTAAGAGCTTCGCAGGACTGGGATTTTTGGATTAAAATATTATCGCAAAACCAACAGAAAGCTAAAGTGGTTCCAAAACTGTTAGGTCGTTATTATGCTGAACATGAAGATAAAATCACGAACAAAACGAGAAACCGAACTATATCCCATTTATTATTAATGCGGTCTCATTGGGGCCTTTTGGGCAATGAACATAAACAGAATATGCTCTATCGTCTAATGAGATTAAAACGAAAAAGTCATTTTATAAAAATGAATTTTTGGGATAGATTAAAGGTAGTGAAGATAGAAATGCACTACTTTAGACACTCTAAGCGGGGTTCTAAAAGGCATAATTATTTAATAATCATGCGGTATTTGCTGCCTCGGTTTTGAGCGATTTTGAAAAATGATGAATCCAACATGATCAGAAAAATATTTTATCTGATTTTGAAATGATTTAAGCAACTTATGAAAAAAACCATAGTTTCTCTTCTTGATATCATTACCAACAGCAAACTCTTTTGGCCTCTCATGAGACCCATTGTTAAGTTTGGGCGAATTCTTTCAGGTATGCGTACCCTCAAGGCAGAGAAATATCGCCTAGCACTTATTGGTAAGACCATGTTTCAGGATCTTACGGTTCAAAATGGACCTTTCAAAGGCATGATTTACCCCAGTTTTGACTCTTTTGGAAGTTCAATCGTCTCAAAACTAATAGGCTCCTATGAAAAAGAGCTCTGGGGAATTGCAGAATGGGTTAAATCACAGAAATACTCTGAGATCATCGATATTGGATGCGCTGAAGGTTACTATGCAGTAGGTTTTGCATTGAAAACGGAAGGTACCAAAATGTATGCTTTCGATACTAGTCCAGTTGCTAGAAAATTGTGTGCTAGTATGGCACAGATTAATGAGGTTTCGGACAAGGTCAATATAAAATCAGAATGCACTCCGGAACTGCTGGCGAATTTCACTTTTGCGTCAAAAGGGTTGATCATTTGCGACTGTGAAGGCTATGAAAAAACACTCTTTAACAAAGTTAACCTAGACAATATGTCAAAGTGTGACCTAATCATAGAAACTCATGATATTCTTGATATCTCAATTTCAACCTACCTGAAAGAACTGTTTCGAAATACACATGACGTTGAATCTATAATGAGCGTTGACGATGTTCAAAAAGCACTGACTTACGATTTTGAGATCACTAGAAATATGAGCCTATCTGAAAGGAAGGAACTGTTCGCAGAAAATCGTGGTGGTGCGATGGAATGGTTAATTTGCAAGGCAAAAGCTACTAAGAACCATTAGAGTATGATTTTACCTATCCTTTCATGAATATATTGTTTGATTATCCACCTAGGAGAACTAATTAGATGATCTTCCTTCTATGAGATTACATTTATCATTCTGGAGAGTCTTGTTAGTAGTAATTATTGCACTTTCTACCCCAAGCGTGGTCTTAGATTATGTAATGCATAAGGTTGGGTTTAGCATGAACCTGTTCAACATGGCCTTGTTCTTTATTTCTATAATAGTGGCCATAGAATCGCTTAGGCATACTGAGTTTGTTGCTTTTCAAAGGAATGTTCTGGCTTTCTTTGTGATAGTTATTTTCTATTTTTTGATCATTTGGAACCTAAAAATTTTTCAAGCTGGGGGAGAACGACAGATTTTTAGAGCAATGCTCTATGGGCCATTATTGTTGATTATTATTAATGACCGGCGGTTTAATTTGGAAAAATTAACTAATGTTCTGGTTGGGGTTGTTTTTATTTTATCGGCTCTTTCAGTGATTCAATATTTCGGCTTTCTTACATTAACAATTACTTTAGCACCATCTTCCCTCCCTGGCTATGAAGAATTAGCAGTGGGATTTGGAGGATTCCAATCGATCGAGATACTTACGTTACCAAGAAATCAAGGGTTCTTTTCAGAACCAACAAATTTTGCCCAACTTCTGATGATACCTATGTTTATGGCGGCCTACAAAGTAATACAAAAGAAAAGTCTAAGTAACTATATTGTGCTAATCACGATCATAACAGCATTCATTACTACATTTTCTGTTGCAAATTTCTTTGGGGTGTTTGTTGGGTTGGCACTCTTCTTTTTCTACCGAGGACGCAATGAGTACTACAAACACTTTAAAAAGCCGTCCAAGATTTTTAATTTTTTGGCTTTTGCTGGAATTATGTATGCTTTGGTGATGTTTTTTCAGATTACCAATAGCAATTCCATCAACGACAGTGTATTGGGTAAAGACACTTCTGGAAACCTTACAGACAGACTTGACAGGAATTTGCTTTATCTCAATCACATTCAGCAAAAACCATTTGGTGATATTGATTTTCAGCGAGACACTGCCTGGAATCCAGGGTTCGTAGGAACTGCGGCAATTGTTGGTGGATACCCTTTGCTACTTATCTTGGCCACTTTTTTAACAATGTATTTTCATAAAATCATTAATAGACTAAAACGGAGTAGGCTATTGGTTTTATATATCTCTCTGATCAGTTTTTTTGTACCAGGCTTATGGGATCTTCAATTTTACGAAACTTACTTCGTTTTCATTTTCGTTTATTTTACTACATTGATTAGGTTCGAAATGAACGGAGAAGAACTAACCGCAGAAGAGAAGGCACAGCGTTTAAATTAATCAATTGCAATGAATACCATAAAGACAAAAATTAAAAAACTCAAAGAAGTCAGTGGATCTCACTCACCCAGTATTGCTACATTAATCAATGATATTCCTCAATTGGAAATCAAGGTAGATGCTTGTTTTTTGTCTAATCCATATGCCACCGACTTGTTTATGGGACATCTTGAAGAAGACCTTATAAAAAAGAACCGTCTCCGAGATGTACTTGAGTTCTATCCACCTCAAAATAAAGACATCAGCGCTATCCTTTCGAAAAGCCTTCAAGTTAATCCTGAGAATATATTTGTCGGAAATGGGGCGATTGAAGTAATACAGGCAGTGTTGCATAGGTTTGTTAAGAAAAAACTATGTGTAATCCTACCTACTTTCTCTTCTTATTATGAGTTTGCCAATGATGAAACGGAGGTGTTATACTATCATTTGCACAAAGAAAATAAGTTCGAGCTTGACCTATTCGACTATATAAAGTTTGTCAAGGATAATGCTATCAATAACATCGTATTGATTAATCCTAACAATCCAAATGGTGGGTATATTCCGAAAGAGCAATTCCATACTCTTATAGAGGAACTTAAGCATTTAGATAACATAATCATTGATGAAAGTTTCATACACTTTGCTTATGAAGATGTTGATATGTTTCAGGTATCTAACGAAGAGCTAATTCAAAATTATCCCAATCTTGTAATAGTTAAAAGCATGTCGAAGGACTTTGGAGTCGCAGGTCTTAGAGCGGGTTATGGAATTATGGCATCTAACAAGATTGAACAACTCTTAAAAACTGGTTATCTCTGGAATATCTCTGGTCTTACCGATTATTTTTTCAGACTTTACAGCAGTCGAGAGTTCCAAAAACAGTACGATGTAGTCAGAAAAAAGTATATCATGAATACTCTGATGTTTCTTAGTGAGATCCGTTCAGTTCATAGTATTACGGTTTATCCTTCAAAGGCGAACTTTGCATTGGTGGAGATTCCAGAGGGATTCAATTCCTTTGATTTTACTATGGACTTACTTATCGACCATGGTGTATATGTTCGGGATTGTGGTGACAAAGTAGGTTTAGATGGGGATTTTATTCGAGTTGCCTCAAGAACTTTTGAAGAAAACTTAGAGATCATAAATGCAATAAAAACTGTGAGCCAATTAGCCCTGATAAATTAATATGCGCAAGTTGAGGAAAGCTCTTCATAAGTTTCTTCTGAAGCTTCCTTTAAGGGTATATTTCAAGATATTATTTGGCACAATCGCGCGAGAAGAGACTTTGGTAATTTTCGATATTGACAATACGTTAACAATAGCCTCTTGGTCAAGAGCTTCTCCGGAAAAAATTGATGTGAGACTCAATTATAGACTAATAGAGTTGCTCAAATCTTACAGAAAACAGCCTCAAACTAGAGTGATTTTGTTGACAGCAAGAGAATATAAGAAGTATCCTGCAACTTATAAATGGGCGAAAACTTTAGAACTTCTTAGTGGATGGAATAGTCTATTTATGGTGGCGCAGCCAATTGAAAAACTAGATTATTTAAAACGTGCAATTGTCAAATTCAAGCAGGTCATATACTATGATGATATGTCATATGGTCATGAGTTGGGATCGATAAAAATGTATGATGATGTTATACGTGCTATATGCCAATTGGATTTAATTTATTATGGATTAGACGAAATAAAAAGAATTACTGATGCTGATTAAGGTTACAAAAATCTTTTGGAGGATGTTGTTGGTTCTTCGATCTATTCAATTCCGAAAGATAAGGTCGAAGCTGGATGTCAAAAGTTCCAACGTAGTTATCATATACCCGTGTTATCCTCGTAAGTGGAGACCTTATTTTATAAGTGACGCTTTTGCCAATGATGTTGCACTTCTTAATGCTGTTGCCGCCAACTTAGACTCATTCAAGATAAAGAGAGGCACATTGGGTATGAGGGAAGTTTCGAATTGCCGAGTATTCCTGAACATGAATTCACTATTCAACGTACATGGTTTCCGTAATTATGCTGTTGTGTTGAAAGATTTCCTGTGCCAGTTAGAGCGGCAGTCTAATCAAGTATTCCCTTCTAGTCACGAGGCAGAATTTTGGGAGAATAAGGTGTTTATGCACAGAAAGTTTGAAAAACTGGGAATAAAATCCCCTGAAACGTTGATATTCGATTTAGACAGTCGCGAGATGGATCAACCGAATTTTCCGTACCCTTTCCTCATAAAAGAAGTGCATTCAGCAGGCTCTTTAGGGGTTCATAAAGTGGCTGATAAAGGGCAGTTTTTGACCCTCATTAATTCAACAGAAATACGTAAGAAAAACCGCCATGTATTAGTTCAACGACTATTGAGAATGGATAGAGACCTCCGTGTGATAATCGTGGGGGATGAAATTGTAGTGTACTATTGGCGGATTAACAAATCTTCCGAATGGAAACCCACTTCAACCAAACACGGATCGGGGGTCGATTTTGAGTTCTTTCCAGAAGAGTGGCGTGAACATATTGTAACGGAATATAAAAAACTCGGAATCCGTACGGGGGCCTTTGATGTTGTATGGGAGGATAATGATTATACTAATCCACCGTACTTTCTTGAGGTGAGCCCCTCTTATCAACCCAATCCTTTACCACCTGAGAATCTCAAGACATCATATGGTAAGTACAAATCCAGTTTCGGTTTTACAGATGGCTGGGACTCTAGGTTTATTAAGCTAATTCAATATACAAAAGACAAGCTTGTTCGTGAATATCTCAAAGATTAGTGGAATCTATGGATCTTTTTTTTGTCAGCTCACGTCAATAGCCAGAACATGAGGATTTGCTTTGTCAGTGGCAACGCCCCAAGACTCTTCAGTATGATGAAAGACATGGTATTAAGAGGTCATATGGTTCATTGGATTCCATTGGACGAGCCAAAATACAGACTTCAGGGTGTCAAAATTCATCCCACGATATTGCTAAAGCAAAGCAGTGCATGGAATAAATTTACATGGCCAGTAATCAGGTTCTTCCAGGTTAAAAAGATCCTGCGTGTAATTGCGCCAGACCTAGTGCACGCTATCAACGTGAAATGGGCTGGTTGGTATGCCACATTTGCATCCATTGCCCCAGTGGTGCTTTCTACACAGGGGCAAGATGTAATGAGAGCTCAAAATTGTGATAGTGATTATATTCGCTCAAAGCTCAGAAAAAAAACTCTTGAAAGCGCAGCTGTTGTAACCTACGGCTCTGGCCCAATGTTGGAAGACATTCTTCATTGGTCTTCTCCAAAGCACACATTAAGATATTTTGCAGGGGTGGATTTTAGCAAGTTTGATTATTCCCTTGATTTAAAAGGATTCCGTTCTCAACTAGATTTTAAAGGAAAAATAGTAATTTTTTCTCCACGAATGTTTACTGAAAACAGTAATCTTGAGGTTTTAGTCAAAGCACTACCTCTAGTCAATCAAAAAGTAAAAAATGTAGTAATTCTGTTTGCCCGACACCTTGAACTAGATGCTTATTCAAATAAACTCAAAAATTTAATAGCTGAATTAGGTGTTCAAGATCAATGCTACTTTCATGGCAATATCACCCCTGAGCAAATGCCTTATTATTATGGAGTTTCTGACTTGGTTGTATCGATTCTATCTTCAGATGGTATGCCTGCCACTGTATTGGAAGCAATAGCCATGAAAAAACCGCTCTTACTAACAGAAATTCCGACCTACTTGGAATTGAAGAAAAATGTTCCTTCAATTGAGTTTTGTGAACCACAAAATGAAAGGTCAACGGCAGAAGCTTTGATTAGAATGCTCACGAAAAACCCTCAAAACGAGGTACAAGATGCATATCAGTGGGCTCGAGAAAATGCAGGTATGCAAAATATGAATGACAAATTAGAAGCTTTGTATCAGAAAGTTTTAAAAGAATAACGATGTGTGGAATTGTAGGTATATACGATTTAAAAGGTAAGGCTATAGTACCGGAGCTTTTAGTCAAAATGAACAACAAAATTGGTCATCGGGGACCCGATGATGATGGTTATGTACTAATTGACGATCGTTCCAGCCAAAAAGCAATTTGTGACTTCGAGCAACACACTGAAGGGCCAATCGATGGATTTAACCTTGGTCTAGGTCATAAAAGATTAAGTATTGTTGACCTAAGTCCACTAGGTCATCAGCCCATGAAGGACGAAGAGGATAAGGTTTGGTTAGTTTTCAATGGAGAAATTTACAACCATATTACCCTAAGAAAACAACTCGAACAACTTGGGTATAGCTTTAAAAGCCATTCTGATACCGAGGTAATCATCGCTGCTTATAAACAATGGGGAATTGATTTTGTTAGTAAACTTAAGGGCATATTTGCCATGGCCATCTGGGATTGTGATTCAAAAGAATTATATATCATCAGAGACCGGGTAGGAGTAAAGCCATTATATTATACCGTTCAAAATGAAACGCTCTACTTTTCTTCTGAGATAAAAGCACTATTACAAATCCCTTCTTTTTCTCGTAGACTCAATCATAAGGCCTTATCTCACTATCTCTCATTTCTTGCTATTCCTGCACCAAACACCCTATTTCAAGATATTTTCAAAGTGGCACCTGGTAATTACATTAGATATAAAAAAGATACGGAACCCGTTCACATCAAATATTGGGATGCTTATTTGGAAACAGAACATCAATTAATGAGTGATGCAGAATATGTTGACCGTACTGACGAGCTACTCTCCGCCTCAGTTAATATGCGAATGATGAGTGATGTCCCTTCTGGAGTTTTTCTAAGTGGGGGTGTAGACTCTAGTTTGATAGTGGCAATGATGAGTCAAAAATCCGATACTCCCATCAACACACTGACAATCGGATATAAAGGTCTTGAAAAAGAAAGTGAGTTCCAATACGCCCGACAGGTTTCAAAAAAATTCGGCACCAATCACACTGAACTAATCATTGACGGCAACAACGTGGAAGACTTGATCAGAGATATGGTCTACCACCAAGATGAGCCAATCGCAGACCCCGTTTGTATCCCTATTCTTCTTTTGTCTAGAAAAGCCAAAGAATTGGGTATAAGTGTAATTCAAGTGGGTGAAGGTGCTGATGAATTATTTGCTGGATATAGAAACTTTAGGACCTATTATAAAATTAATCAACGCCTGTGGTCAAAACTTAATCACTATCCAAAGCCGCTAAAAAAAGGAGTTGCCTTTTTAGGGAAAGGTATTCTTAGCGCTACTAAATACCGAAAGTATATAGATTACTTTGATTTTATGGTGGCCGAAAAAGAACTGTTCTGGAGCAACGCTCACAAGTTTTATCCATCAGAACTTGACAAAGTGCTACTTAGAAACGATTTCTTAAACCCCTATGAATTTATTGAAGAAAAGGCACAAGTAGTCAAGAGAGATAATTTTTTAGAAAAAGTGGCATATCAAGAATTAAATCTCAGGCTACCGGAGCTACTCTTGATGAGGGTAGATAAAATGACGATGGCTGCTGCCGTTGAAGGAAGAGTACCTTTCCTTGATCATAGCTTAATTGAATTTGCTATGCAGATTCCAGATGAGGTGAAACTTAGGAACGATGAACCGAAGTACCTTATAAAAAAAGTAGCAGAGCGTTACTTGCCCAACGACATTGTCTATCGGAAAAAAGTTGGTTTTGGATTTCCAATCAAACATTTCTTCAAAAATGGTTTTAGCGGTTTCTTGAAAGATTCGATCTTCAATTCTGGGTTGAGAAATGAGGGAGTCATCAATTATGATTATGTTGAAAAAATGTTCAAACTATCCGAAAGTGGCAAAGTCAACTACCATAGCCATTTATGGAGCCTGGCCAACCTATCAATGTGGTACGACTTATGGTTTACAGATCAGTAATTAGTTAATGAATATATCAGAATGAATCATAAGTATTTAAAGCTAAAACTGCTCCTAAGAAATTACCCACTAAGAGGTTTATACTTTAAATTAAGAAGGTCTAGAATTGAGGAAAATGTTCCTTTTTCAAATAATCTGGGCATTAGTCGACTTTTTGATGTAGAAGTTATTGGCGCTGAAGCGGCCTCTTTTTTCGAAAAGAATCCGAATAATCTTGATGAGCTTAAGTTAATTGCTGATGAGTTTGTCTCAGGTAAAATCACAATCTATAATAGGTCCATTAAACTTTCAAATTATAGGACTTCTGATTTTTCTAAAAATCGAGAAAAAAGCGAAATTCATAATAAAGACGTTCGATTTCAATGGGAAATATACCGAGGCAAATTCATTTATCATGTATGTCTGGCCTACTCCCTTACAAAGGACAAGAAGTATAAAGAGGCCCTAAGGATACATCTTGAAGAGTGGCAGAATTATAGCCCCTTGCATGATCGAGGGGTAATGTACAATGGGATGGAAGCCGCACTCAAAATAATGAACTATAGTTGGATTCACATTTTCTTCCACAGGGAACCTGATTATGACCAAAGCTTCCATCCCCACCTTTTGTCTCTAATTTGTGAAAATGGAAACTACATATTCAAGCATTATGACATCACCATTTACGGTCTTGAGTCAAATCATGGATTGTCTTGTGCGATAGGTCTTGTTTATGCTTCGCTCCTTGTTCCAGAGTATGAACAAAGCAGTAAATGGAGAAGACTCGGGCTCCGATGTTTAAAAAGAGGATTTAAGAATCAGTTTTCTGAAGCGGGAGTTAACTTTGAGAGTTCCTCTCAATATCATCGATACGTTACTGAGCTCATCTTATGGCTCACTGCTGCCTTAAATAATGTAAAGGATACTCAGGGATCTTTTTTTACGAAGCAATGTGGCATAGTATTGAATGCTCTTTTGGTCATGAGGCATTCAAATAAACAGATATCAAGGCTTGGAGATTCGGATGGTGGCAAGGTACTTTATGATTTGGGAAAACCAGAAGAATTTAATGACCTCAGTTACCTAGACTATTTTTCTGAGAGTCAGCGTCAGTTTTTTGAGACGATTCCGTTTTCATCTTCTTCAGGACTGGAAGACCTGCTTTTGGAGAACATCCCATTACCAGACACACACAGCAACTTATTGTCATTCAAGCAGAACAACTTGAGTTTGATAGTCGCTACCCATAGTATCGGCACTAAAGGGAAAGGCAATCACCAGCACAATGATTTTGGTTCTTTTGAATTTTATGGAAAAAAGCCATTCATTGTTGACCCTTGGTCTTTTTGTTACACCGGTGATGTAGATTTAAGAAATAGAGATCGAAGTGCGATTAATCATAACGCTGTTGTCATTGACGGCAAAGAGCCTGTATCCTATAGCTCAGATGCTTTATTCGAAATGCTTGGAGATATAAAAGTGAAAGTTCATTCTGTAGAAGAGCGAGTTGATGCCTGGAAAAGTACTGTAAGGCATGATGGTTACAAACGTTTGGCGGCAGGACAGCAAATGGTCGAGCGGAAATTTTTTTTTGATAGAAATAAAAAGGTATTGAGAATTAATGACACTATTTTTGGGATAGGAAGGCACAAGGCCGAATTAGGACTGCTTATACCCAAAAAATATTGGTCGTTAACGGATCATCAGGGGTATTTGGTATTTGAAAATGATGACGAAATCTTCAAGATAGGCTTAAGTCAAGGTAAGTTTATTATTGAGGAATCGGAAATTAGTGAAGGATTCTTGTCAAAGGAGAAAGCATATTTTCTGCGTTTTAGTCAGTCCTACGAAAATGAATTTCGGCTTGAATTAACAATCAGTCATCAGGAAAAGATTGAATCTTAAAAAAAGGATAAAATTAACATGCAGCAGGCATTAGTTAGAAAAGGAAAAGTACTTAACGAAAAAGTCCCTACACCACTTGTATCAGAAGGTTGTCTTTTAATCAAAGTCGTGAATAGTTGCATCTCAGTTGGTACTGAATTAGGGACTGTAAGTAATAGCGGAATGCCTTTGATTAAGCGGGCACTTCAGCAGCCACAGAATGTTAAAAAAGTACTTGATAGTATCAGAACAAAAGGACTGGCAAAAGCCTATGCAAAAGTGAATGGTGAACTTGAAGCTGGGAAACCAATTGGCTACTCATTGAGCGGTGTAGTAATAGCTGTGGGTTCAGGAATAGAGGGTTTTGAACCGGGCGATCATGTCACTGCTTCCGGTGCGGGTGTGGCAAATCATGCTGAATATGTAGATGTGCCAAAAAACTTAGTCACTAAAATAGCAAAAGACTTTAATTTTCTTCACGCCTCCACTGTCACCCTAGGTGCAATTGCCCTACAAGGTGTGAGAAGAGCTGAAATGACACTCGGTGAACAATGCATGGTATTGGGTACAGGTATCCTCGGCCTTTTAACAATTCAATTACTAACGGCATCTGGGATCAGAGTGGCTGCCGTGGACTTGGACGATAGTCGTTTGGCCATTGCCAAGGAACTTGGCGCAGAACTTATTGTTAACGCGGCTAATGAAGATGTACTATTAGCAATGGAAAACTGGACTGCCGGTGTAGGTGTTGATGCCGTACTTTTTACGGCCGCCACTTCCAGTAGCGACCCTTTGTCTCAAAGTTTTAAGGCTTGCCGAAGAAAAGGGAAAGTGATTCTTGTGGGCGTCTCAGGCATGGAGGTGAAACGTGAAGATATCTACAAAAAAGAATTAGACTTTCTTATTTCTACCTCTTATGGCCCAGGCCGGTATGACAACAATTACGAGCGTAAAGGGATAGATTATCCGATTGCCTATGTAAGGTGGACTGAGAACCGAAATATGCAAGAGTACTTACGACTTGTTTATTCTGGAGCTATCCGTATTGACAGGCTCATATCAAAAGTATTCCCCATTGAGGAGGTTACAGCGGCATACGAAAGTGCACGTGACAAGAGCCAGCCTTCACTTATGGTGATGCTAGACTATGGGGAATTTGAAGAAAAACAAAAACTAAATCTTACAGAGGTAAAGATTAAAATAAAAGAGCTTTCTTCTTCAGGTAAGGTACGTGTTGCCGTGGTTGGTGCAGGATCCTTTGCAGTTAACACCCACTTACCCAACTTGAGTCAAGCCAAGAACAAGTTTGTCATACACACTATTTTAGATCATAAAGGTGCAAATGCCAAAAATGTTGCAGATCAATTCGGTGCAAAATATGCTACTACAAGCTTCCATGAGATACTACAAGACCCAGAAATTGACTTAGTTTTTATTACAACCAGACACGATTCTCATGCTTCGATGGTGCTACAGGCCCTCAAAGCAGGCAAGCATGTATTCGTTGAGAAGCCATTGGCGATAACAATGGAGGAATTGTCGGAGATAGAAGGATTCTATTCAGAAGACAGAGAAGAGCATCCGTTACTTTTCGTGGGTTTCAATCGTAGGTTTAGCAAGTATGCCCGAGAGATCAAAAAACACACGGATAAAAGACACAGTCCTCTGTTTATTCGCTATAGAATGAATGCTGGTTTTATTCCAGAAGAAAGTTGGATTCACGAATATGGAGGTCGTATAATAGGAGAAGCATGCCATCTCATTGACCTGATGACCTTTCTTACTGAAAGCGAAATAGAAAGTATAAGCACAGAGTCGCTCAATCCAATAAACGCTAAGTTCAAAGGTGCTGACAACAAGTCTATGACCTTGCGTTACAAAGATGGCTCTGTAGCAGCTATCGATTATTTTTCTGTTGGCGGGAAATCACTCGAAAAGGAGTTTATGGAAGTTCACTTTGATGGAAAATCCATTCTTATGAATGATTATAAATCACTTTCAGGGCATAATATAAAAGTAAAAGAACTCAACAGTCCCACCTCAAAAAAAGGACAGATTGAGGAATTGGACTTTTTATTTGATGCAATAAAGACTCGGAGTAAATGGCCTATTCCACTTTGGGACATGCTTCAAACGACTAAGGCTTCAATCCTAATAGCTGAAAGCTAATAGTCTATGAAAAAGGTACTTATGGCCGAAAGGTCAGATATATATCATGATGCAAGGGTGCTTAAAGAAGCGGACACCCTATCTCAAGCTGGATACATGGTTACGGTTTTAGGTTTGAGAGGTATTAGAGAAAATAAAGACGGTGATTTCCCATTTAAGGTCAAAACTTACTATGCATTGCCTCGAGAATATGGACTCTTCAGAAAATTGCACCTGTTGTTCTTAATTCTTTATATCAACCTGTTGGTATTATTAAAAAAGGCAGATGTCTATCATTCACATAATACTTTTTTCTTGCCCAGTATGTGGTTTGCCAATAAACTCTTTGGTGGAAAACTCATTTACGATGCGCATGAAGTACAATGGGAGTCCAGTGCTGCTGCTGCGTTTTTGGAAAAAGTTTTTATAAGAAAGGTCGATCAAATCATTAATGTATCCGTTGGCAGGGCAGAAGCCCAAGCAAAGCGGTTCAATGTTGACCTTAGTAATATTACCATTATCAGTAACTACCCAGTTATTAGTACTCAGAAGATTAGTTTTAATAAGAGAAATACGAACCAGATACGGTTTGTTTTTAGTGGAGGATTTGATCTCAATACCAATAAGTTAGACAATTTTATCAAGGTACTGCCGCGATTTCCTGAAATTACTTTTGACCTCATGGCATTTGGCTATGGGGCTAACAAGGAAAAGCTTGAAAACCTAATCACGAGCTTATCCTTAGAAGATAGAGTCCGATTTATTCCACTAGTTTCGCCCGATAAAGTAATCTCAACAATTTCCCAATATGACTTTTCTATAAATTTATTAATTAACCCAAATGACCACCTCTACCTGAATCACCACGGTATTAATAAGATTTATGAATACTTAGGAGCAGGGCTGCCGATTTTTTGTTCCAACCTTCCTTCCTTTGAAAGTGAATTGGTTGGGAATGGAGTTGGAATTTCGGCCGACCCAACATCATTTGAATCAATTAAAGAGTCGCTTGCGCAACTACTAGAAAAAGGCCCCCGTCAGATCACTACAATGAAAGAGAAAGCAATCGAATTATCACGATCTCATTTTAATTGGGATACACAAGCTAGTAAACTGACTGAGTTGTATGGTCGTCTTACAGCCATTCAAATAAGGAAGTAAAACTATGTGTGGAATTGTTGGCTTTATAAATTGTGGGGACCAAGAACAGCTTTCAGCAGCTGTCCGTGAAGTAGAACACCGCGGTCCAGATGGCATTGGAGTAGAATGGTTTAATGAGCGAAATAGTGGCTTGGGACATGCCAGGTTAGCGATTATTGATCTTTCTGATAACGGTCGTCAACCCATGTTTGATCCAGAAACGGGGAATTGGCTAATCTTCAATGGTGAAATTTATAATTACAAATTACTGAGAGAAGAGCTCTCTAAGTTTGGACATTCATTCAAAACAGGAACAGATACTGAGGTCGTATTGGCCAGTTTCCACAAATGGGGTGAAGCCTGCTTGGACAAATTTCATGGCATGTTTGCGTTTGCCATTTTCAATCCCAAGTCAGGAGAGTTTTTTGCAGCCCGCGATCGTCAAGGCATCAAACCATTCTATTATTGGAATCAAAATGGTGCTTTAGCTTTTGCCTCTGAGATCAAATCATTACTCAAACTTAAGGACTTTAAGGCTGCTCCAGACTGGAAAGCAATTCAAACCCAAGCTCATTTTCAAATCTCTCCATATACGGGTTTCCAAGATGTATTAAAATTAGAAGCCGGCCATCTCATGCGATTTTCAGTGGAGAAAGGACTGGAAATAAAGCGCTACTGGAATATAAAGCCTTCAGAAACTGAAATGCCTGAAGAAGAAGCAATAGACAGGTTAGATAAGCTTTTGTCTGAAGTGGTTACAGAAAACCTAGTAGCCGATACCCCTGTTGGAGTGATGTTGAGCGGTGGGTTAGATTCATCCATATTGGCTGGAATGATGCAAAAACGCATGAACCAACCCCTTAATTCATTTACAATCAAGTTTGATAAGAAAGACCTAAAACGGCAGGGCAACGTAGATGATTCTTATTATGCCCGCATGATGGCAGAGCAATTTGGGTTTAAGCACAAAGAAATTGTCATTCAACCTGATATTGTTGACCTCCTGCCAAAATTAATTTATCACTTAGATGAGCCCATTGCTGATCCGGCTGCCATTAACACATATTTGATTTCTAAAGTTGCCCGAGAGCACGGTATCTATGTGCTTCTTACTGGAATGGGGGCGGATGAGGTTTTCGGAGGCTATCGGTCATATCTTGCTTCACTCAAAGCAGATACTTATCAGAAAATACCAAGTGTCTTGCGTAAAGGGCTTGAATACACTGCTTCGAAATTACCAGAGAGTAATTCAAAAAGAAATTTCAAATATATAAGGTGGTTAAAACGATTTACAGAGATCGGTTCTTTGGATCAATTTAACCGACAGCTATTAATCAAAAATTCCGCCTTAAACAGACAACAGTTTCCACAATATTTTGAAAATGCATTGCTTTATGACAAATCATATTATTATGACATTCAAAAGTCAGAATATGACAAGCACCCTAATCTGTCATACCTAACAAAAATGTGTTTGCTTGATAGTCAATACTATATGACGGACCATAACCTCACCTATGCCGATAAGTCCATGATGGCAGCAGGGGTTGAAGGAAGGCCAACTCTCATAGACCATCGCCTCGTAGAGTTTATGTTTAGCCTAAAGCCTCACCTGAGAATTAAGGGGAGCACCCAAAAGTATCTATTAAAAAAAGTTTCAGAAAGATACATTCCTAAGGAAATAATATATAGGCCAAAAGCTCCTTTTAGCGCACCTATGAGGGGTTGGCTAAGAAATGAGTTAAAGACAATGGTATTTGATATACTCTCGTCTGATTCTCTTAAAAAAAGAGGAGTTTATAATCCTAAATTTGTAGAGAAACTAATTTCTGAAAATGACAAGGGCATCAGGGATAACTCACAATTAATCTGGCGTTTAATGGTCAATGAAATTTGGTTTAGAAAATTCTTTGATAACAACTAGCAAAAATGCAACAACTTACCCAACAGCTAAAGTCCGGCAAAATGGAGATATTGGAAGTACCCTTCCCCGCTTTGGGTCAAGGTCAGATATTGGTTAGAAATCATTATTCTGTGATTAGTGCTGGTACAGAAGGCAAAACTGTGACGGATGCTAGAAAGGGCTATTTGGCTAAGGCCAGAAGCAGGCAAAAGGAAGTAAAGCAAGTCATTCAGATGGTCAAGACCAATGGACTACTGCCTACGTATAAGCTGGTAATGAATAAGCTTGAAGCACCAAGTGCTCTAGGTTATAGCACGGCAGGTGAGGTGATAGCCGTGCATGAGTCGGTTTCATCTTTTAAGGTGGGAGACTTTGTGGCATGTGGAGGAGCAGGAGCTTATCACGCTGACGTGGTTTCTGTACCCGTAAATTTGGCCGTTAAGCTTCCTGCTAATGTCGATATCAAACAGGCGGCATTTTCGACAATTGCCTCCATAGCCATTCAAGGTATACGCCAGGCATCCCTTCAAATGGGAGAAAATTGTGTGATTATTGGGATGGGACTCATTGGACAAATTACCTATAAGGTTCTAGAGGCTTCGGGTATGAACCCGATTGGTGTAGATATATCCGATGCCCAGATACAACAGTCAATCACGGCAGGAATAGCCAATGTCTACAACCGTAATCAGGATGGGTTAGATCAATTAATCAATAATTTGACAGTTGGTCTTGGGGTAGATAGTGTTATTATCACGGCCGGGACATCCTCCTTAGATCCCGTAGAATTTGCTGGCCAAATATGCAGACGCAAAGGTAAGGTGGTGATTGTGGGAGCTGTTCCTACGGGCTTTAGTAGAGCAAACTATTACAAAAAAGAGCTTGATTTGAGAATGTCATCTTCCTATGGTCCAGGTAGATATGATAGTAATTACGAAGAGAAAGGTATTGATTATCCTGTAGGCTATGTGCGTTGGACCGAAAATCGAAACATGCAGGGGTTTGTAGAAATGCTGGCCAAGAAGAGGCTTAATATTGATTCCTTAATCACTCATACTTTTGATTTGGAGAATTCTGCTGAAGCCTATGATATGATTCTGGCAAGGAAGGAATCCTTTGCCGGAGTTCTCATAAAGTATGATGAAAGCAAATTGCCAACAAGAAAAGTTCAACTTAAACAAGCGTCATTTCTTCCTTCTGAGGTGAACGTAGGCTTTATTGGTGCAGGGTCATTTGCTCAAAATATATTACTGCCTAGAATGAAGGGGTTATATAATTTCAAAGGCATATCCACTGCTAGAGGTAATAGCGCACGATATGTTGCTGACAAGTATGGCTTCGAATATTGTAGCGACAAGGCAGATGATTTGATAAAAGACGAGAAATTGAACACAGTCTTCATCACAACAAGGCATAATCTGCATTTTGAATATGTACTAAAAGCGCTGAATGCAGGAAAGCATATATTCGTAGAGAAGCCATTGGTAATGACGGAAAGAGAATTAGAAGAAGTTCGCACTGCCTATAATCAGTCTGATCGGAGGCATCTGATGGTTGGTTTTAATAGGCGATTTGCCCCAGCCGTGCAGGAACTAAAAAAACTGTTTTTGGATGAGCAAGCCAAGACCATTAATATGCGTATTAATGCTGGGTTTGTCCCAGCAGATCATTGGGTTCATGACCTTGCGGTGGGTGGAGGACGGATAATAGGAGAAGCCTGTCACTTCATAGACTTGGCCATGTACATAGCCGGCTCAAAGATTACTTCGGTATATGCGAACGCACTTGACGACCCTAATAACCTTAATGACTGTGTTGTGATAAACCTGGGTTTTGCTAATGGTAGTGTTGCATCTATAAACTATTTTTCTAATGGCAACAAAGATGTTTCTAAAGAATTTATTGAGGTATACTGTGGAGGTACTATTGCACAAATTGATGATTTTAGAAGTATATCAATTTACAGTAAATCCAAAAAACAAATAAAATACAAATCGCAGGATAAGGGACATACTTCAGAGATGCAACAATTCGCTGAGAGTATTAGCAGTGGTAACCCATGCCCAATAACTTTTGAAGATACCTACTTGAGTACGTTGGCTACTTTTAAAGTACTTGAGTCTATTCGCACAAGAAGAGCAGTTAATATCGATTCAGGTGCTAATGACCTGTCAAAAACGGAAAATCCCGATTAATGAACTTACCCTTTGAAACGAGCTTTTCTAGGCTAAAAGAATATATTGAAAGTCAAGAGTATAGAGGTCATGATCCCTATGATGCATTGAAATCTCCCCTTTTTAAACTACCTCTTTTTAAAAGTAATAAACTTATACGCTTCGGTACACAGCAACTAGTAAAGCGCTTACCTTTTAGCATAAGGCCTTTGCTTTTCGTTCCAAAAGGATATAATCCAGTCACCCTTGGGCTCTCCATTCAAGCCTATTCCTACTTGTACAAGGCAGAGCCTGAAAACCGAAAATCGCACAATGGGAAAATTAATTTCCTAATTGAAGAATTAAAAAACTTAATTCCCAAAGGGTTTAGTGGTGCCTGTTGGGGATATGACTTTGATTGGGAAGCGCGTTATGCTAAAATTCCAGCATATCAACCTACGGTCGTTGCAACGGGTATTATTACAAATGCCTTATTTATTGCGCATCAAATTACAGGAAATCAGGAAGCCGCACATTTAGTTGAAAGCGCTGCGAAATTTGTCCTTAATGACCTAAAACGGACGTATTCTAACAATACTTTGTGTTTTTCTTATTCTCCATTCGATCAAAATCAAGTTTTTAATGCATCGATGAAAGGAGTGCGGCTTTTAGCACAAGCCTATTCTATTAATGGAAACCATGAATATAAAGAATTAGCAAAAAAAGGAATTGATTTCGTGGTAAACCAACAAAAGCATGATGGTTCCTGGGGCTATTCTCTCTCTAAAGTTGGAGGCTGGACGGATAACTATCACACAGGGTATGTATTAGATTGTTTAGATGAGTGTCAAAAACTAACGGGTGATTTTAACTATTCTGAGCATATAAAAAAGGGATACTCATTTTATGTCAAGCATTTTATCACTCAAGAAGGAGCGCCAAAGTTCTACTATAATGGATTATATCCAATTGATTGTACCGCTGCCTCGCAGACCATACTTACGACAATTCGTTTTGGTGATATCGAAATAGCAAAAAGAGTGTCTAACTATACCCAAAAAACCATGCAGAAATCTAACGGTAGTTTTAAGTTTAGGAAATTTAAAAATTATACTATTAAAACCTCCTTTATGCGTTGGTCAGATGCCTGGATGTTTGCTGCTTTGAGCAATTTAAAACAATACGACAAATGAAACTATTGTTCCATTTAGGCCACCCGGCACATTTTCATTTATTTAAAAACACAATACTTAAGTTGAAATCTTTGGGGCATGATGTAGATGTTCTCATCAAGAAAAAGGATATACTTGAGAATTTAATTAGAGACAGTGGCATTGAATACTCTAACATATTGCCAGAAGGAAGAAAAGACAGCAAGATAGGGCTATTGTTAGGTATGATTAAGCGAGACTTACGGCTATTAAAGTTTTGTCTTTCAAAAAGACCTCAATTGTTAGTAGGTACCTCCATTGAAATAGGTCATGTTGGTACATTATTGGGAATTCCTTCGCTTAATGTAAATGAGGATGATGCTGATGTCGTACCCCTTTACGCTAAAATAAGCTACCCATTTAGCACTAAAATTGTTTCCCCTAGAGTTTGTAATAATGGCCAATGGGAAAGTAAGTCAATAAAGTATGAAGGCTATCATGAATTGGCATATTTACATCCTGAACATTTTGAAGCATCAAGGGAAATTGCTTCTCGCTATGTAGATCTAGATAAACCTATTTTTCTGATAAGGTTTGCGAAACTAAACGCACATCACGATGAAGGGGTCAGGGGTATTTCCAACGACCTCGCGAAAAAGGTAGTAGATTTATTGAAACAGCATGGACAGGTGTATATAACTTCCGAGCGCCCTCTTAATCAAGAATTAGAAAGCTATCGATTGCCAGTTGACCCATTGGATATACATCATGTGATGGCTTTTGCATCCTTATATATAGGAGACAGTCAAACTATGGCTGCTGAATCGGGTGTCTTGGGTGTGCCTTTTGTTAGATTTAACGATTTTGTAGGTCGTATTGGTTATTTGGATGAGCTGGAAAATACCTATGAACTTGGCTTTGGTATAAAGCCCGACAATGAAGAAAAACTAATCCAAAAGCTCGAATTTCTTATGGATACAAAAGATTTGAAGATTGAATTTCAACGAAGAAGGGCGAAGATGTTAGAGGATAAAATTAATGTTGCTGATTTTCTTCTTTCACTGATATTAGGGTTTAACGATAATAAATAGCACGAGTTCTTTAAAACATACGAAAACACAATGAAAATCGTCTCTGTAGTTGGTGCGCGACCAAATTTTATGAAAATAGCTCCGTTCATTCGTGCAATTGCAAGCTATAATGTTAAGAATGTGAATGAAAAAATTGAGCATCTGCTGGTACATACTGGACAGCATTATGACGATCGAATGTCAAAACAATTTTTTGAAAAATTGAACATTCCTGAAGCTGATACGAATTTGGGAGTGGGATCAGGATCACACGCTGAGCAAGTGGGGCTTACCATGATTGCATTTGAAAAAGTGCTTAAAGAGGAAAAGCCTGACTGGGTGGTAGTTTTAGGAGACGTAAACGCTACACTGGCTTGTTCTGTAACTGCTAAAAAGGAACATATAAAAGTTTGCCATATAGAGGCAGGTTTGAGATCCGGGGATATTACAATGCCAGAAGAAGTTAACAGATTAGTAACAGATAGAATTTCAGACTTGCTCCTTACACCTGACGAACTTTCTAATCAAAACCTTATGAATGAAGGTACAGATGAATCTCGAATAGGATTCGTTGGAAATATCATGATTGATACACTTGAGGAAAAACGAGAACAGGCTGCAAACCTTGATTTCATTGATATTATCAGGGAGAATTTGCATCAAGAAAAATCGTTTCATGATATTGATAAGTCGAAACTTATTGAAGAAAAAATCGCCTTAATGACCATGCATAGGCCATCAAATGTTGATAAAGAAATGATCTTGACTCCTATTATAGATTTCTTGCTAAATCAAGTATGTGTTGATTTCCCTTTAATTTGGCCTATTCATCCGAGGTCAGAAAAACAGCTAAAACATTTTGGACTCTGGAATCGAATATTAAAAACTAAGAATTTGATATTACTTAAACCTCTAGGCTATATTGAAATGCTCAGGTTGAACATGGGTGCAAAAATAATGCTTAGTGATAGTGGAGGTTTACAAGAAGAGTGTACAGTCCTTGGAACTCCTTGTTTGACTCTGAGATTAAACACAGAAAGGCCCATTACATTAATTGAAAATGGTGGAGCGAGTGTTTTAGTGGGAAATAGTATAAGTCGAATCCAGGAGGAATACCACAAGGCGCTATTGCAGGAACGTGTTCCCTTTCGCCCTCCTCTTTGGGATGGCGATACTGCCAATAGGTGTCTTGAAGAGATCTTAAAACGAACATGTTAGTTTCCACAACAAAGACTCAAAATTGATCTTATTCAAAGCTTCTCTTTTTCGGTAACTCTCCAGTAGAATCAGTTTGGTTACTATTTTGGGAATCAAATTTTTTGTCAAAACAGAAAAAAAAGACACTTTATCACGCTATGTGATGAATTTTTTCAGGTTTAGTAGTAATCGTTTAAAGTTTATTAAATTTGCAGTATAAAGCATTGTCATCGTACCTCAAAATAATTAAAAAAAAGTGACTCCCTATTTAATTGAAGGAGATGTTCAATACGACCTTCTAGAAGCATCTCTTCCAAAGCCAGCTTTTGAGCTTATACAAGAATATTTGTTGAATAATGGGAATCATGATTACTTTGCATTTGAAACCACGTCCACCTTTAACATTAAAAATGTAATTGGTAATAACAAATGCGATGCAATTATTAATCTGAAGAGAGTCAATGATCTTGGTTACATCAATAAATTTTTTGAGTGTATTAATGGGTCTCTCCAAATGGGAGGACGTTATTTTGTTGCCTGTGAGACTGCATTACAGAGGAAAAGGAGATTATTAAATAAATATCCTATTGGAATTAATTGGATATTCTACATGATGGACTTCTTGTTCCATCGTGTTCTACCCAAGCTTGGTATTACCCGCAAATTTTATTTCTTTATTAAAGGAAATAGGAACCGTGTTATGCATGAAATTGAATTGCTAGGCAGATTATATTCTTGTGGTTTTGAAATTGTAAAAAAGCGAAAGTCTAATGCCATGACTTATATGGTTGTTGAAAAAGTAAGTGAGCCTACCTACTCAATGAAACCAACATATGGATTATTTATTATATTAAATAGGTTTGGAAAAAACGGAAAAAAGCTGAGAATAAGGAAATTGCGTTCTATGTATGCTTATTCTGAGTTCATTCAAGAATATATTTATCAAAATTATAGTTTGGCAGAGGGAGGAAAATTAAAACGTGACCCAAGAGTCTCGAAAGCAGGAAAAATATTTAGAAAATATTGGATTGATGAGTTACCAATGATATGGAACCTTCTCAATAGAGATTTGAAGTTAGTTGGAGTAAGGCCGTTGAGCGCTCATTATTTAAGCCTCTATCCTGAATATGCCGTAGAAGCTAGACTTAAAGTACGGCCGGGATTAGTACCGCCTTTTTATTTTGATATGCCTAAAACTTTTGAAGAAATTGTGACCTCTGAAATGAGATATTTAGATGCCTACAGAAAGTCTCCATTTATGACCGATGTCAGATATTTCTTTAAAGCATTTACAAACATTGTTTTCAAAGGTGCTCGAAGTAATTAAAGAGCTTTCATCCTTGCTTATTGTGTCAGGAATCTCATTTCTGATCACTTTCTTGTTACTTCCAATAAGCATTAGCGTTGCACAAAAATTTAATCTTCTTGATAAACCATTTTTAACCAATAATAAATCTATTGTCAGGCCCACTCTCGGTGGATTGTCTATTTTCATAGGGTGTTTATTCTCAACTTTGTTCAGTTTTCGAAGTATTGGCTACGATTTAGTCTTAATTTTATTTACAGCTTTTTCTATTGTTCTTTTAGTAGGGTTGAGAGAAGATATCTACAAACTTAACACGTATAAAAAATTCATAGGACAAATATCTGCTGCACTGATTGTAGTTTCGGTTTGTGATATAAGGCTGATGTCACTGTATGGCCTATTTGGCATTCAGGAGGTTCCTGTAGTTACAAGTTATATGCTTTCGGTCTTTACTATCATTGTTATCACTAATGCCTATAATTTGATAGATGGCATTGATGGGTTAGCGGGTTCTGTTGGGGTAATAGCGTCTCTATTTTTTGGGACTTGGTTCTTTCTAAATGATCAAAGTTCATTCGCACTGATATCTTTTGCATTTGCTGGTGGGCTCTTGGCATTCCTAAATTTTAACTGGGCGCCTTCGAAGATATTTATGGGGGATACTGGATCTTTATTAATAGGATTCTTTTTGTCTATCGTCACTATTAAATTTATTGATACTAATTCAATGCTTGAGCCCTCTGAATTTATTTTTGGCGGATCTATAGGAACAGCTATGGCTGTTTTGATATTGCCATTGGCGGATACTGCTCGTGTTTTTGTAAAGCGAGTCGTAAAGGGAAAGTCTCTCATGCACCCTGATAGAACACACTTTCATCATATCCTTTTGAGACTAGGGTGTAACCATGCCCAGGCCACAGGTATTCTTGTTACGGTGAATATTGTATTTGTTTTACTTGCCCTTGTTTTGAAGGATTTTTCAGATGCAGTAGTAATTCCAGCACTTCTGGTGACTGTTTTCGCGTTGGGTACTATTCTTGAGCTTATCTTTAAGTCAGCCATTGATAAGCGCAAAGAGGAGCTCAAAGAGCGTAATAGGGCCGAGACAAATGAAGCCAAAGTCATTTCTATTTCTAAGAATGCGGGTTAATCCCATTCACCTTTCATAAACCTTCTTTTATCCAATTATATCTTATCTTGCGAAAAATTTGTTGAAAATAGCTATGTCTAATAAGATGAAATGGACTTTTGCACTAGTCCTCTTTTTTTGTTCCCTAAATATGATTGGTCAGACCTTACCTGATTTTTCATCTATGAATATTGCTGAGCTTTCTGATACCCAAATAGAGTTACTACTGCAAAGAGCCAGTGCGGCAGGATACTCCGAGAAGGAGTTACTTCAACTGGCCTCAGAGCAGGGGGTTTCAGTGGATGATATAGCAAAACTGAACTCTCGAATAGGCGTTGTAAAAAGTCAGCGCATGTCAGCGGTTTCACTTTCGCCAATTGGTGATAGCAGGCTAAGACAACCATATCGTGACTCTCTTATAAAGACGAGTGCCTATGAATCGGACGTTTTTGGCTTAGGTGTTTTTAAAAATAGCTCGTTTCTCTCTTTCCAAAATAATGTAAATGTACCTACTCCAGAGGACTATCGCTTAGGTCCTGGTGACGAGGTTTTTATAGATGTTTACGGGCAATCAGAGAGTTATTATCAAGCGGAGGTAAATCCAGATGGAAATCTCTTACTTGAGAATT
>Ga0209223_10000555_pt1 | contig 43056 bp, 39 predicted proteins | sample COG_06_FD_184750 | JGI IMG/M metagenome (GOLD analysis project Ga0209223, IMG submission 184750) | Pelagic Microbial community sample from North Sea - COGITO 998_met_06 (SPAdes) (version 2) | ecosystem: Environmental > Aquatic > Marine > Neritic zone/Coastal water | place: Helgoland, sampling... | reverse complement strand
GGCTTTGGCGGGTATTTTAACCTATCATGTAGTGTCTGGAAAATTAGCCGCAACAGACGTTGTAGCAGCGCTTAAAAAAGGGAACGGAAAAGTAACCCTTCCAACGCTCAATGGCCAAAACATTACCGTTTTGCAAAAAGATGGTAAAATTTGGATCCAAGACGCCAAAGGGAATTACAGCGAAATTATTGCCACAGATGTAATGGGTTCTAATGGTGTGATTCATGTGATTAATACGGTGATCATGCCCAACTAATTATTTCAAACCTTATCTTAAAAGCCCTTGTGACACTTTCACAAGGGCTTTTTTTTGCAAGGTAGCTTCGTTTGCTATAGTTTTATTAAGTATTGTGTAATTTAAAAATATATTATGATGCGTTATACCACTAAATACTTAAAAATGAGCCTTTTGATGTTTCTGTTCACCACTGTAGGTGTAGCGCAGAACCTCACAGTAATTTCATACAATATTCGCTACAATAGCCAAAGCGACGGAGAAGATATTTGGGACTTACGCAAAGGGGAATTAGTTGGTCAAATTAATCAGCATTCGCCAGATAGTTTTGGTGTTCAAGAAGCTACACAGATTCAAATGCAATACATTCTTGAGGCTTTGCCAGAATATGCCTATGTTGGTGTAGGTAGAGACAACGGCGCAACGAAAGGAGAGTATAGCGCAGTTTTTTACTTAAAAGAAAAGTTTAAATTATTAGAAAGTAAGACCTTTTGGTTGTCTGAAACGCCTGAAGAGGTCTCTGTTGGCTGGGACGCTGCTTTGCCCAGAATTTGCACCTATGCCCAGTTCAAAGAGCACACAACAGGGCGGGTTTTTTGGCATTTTAACACTCATTTTGACCATGTAGGTAAAGCGGCACGCGCAAATTCTGCGCTGTTAATTATAGAGAAAATTAAAAGCTTAGTAAGTACTGAAAGTGTGTTTGTGCTCACAGGCGATTTTAACGCAAGCCCTAACGAGCTCCCCATAACCCATTTAAAAAATGCTTTTAGAGACCCATTGGAATACATTGAATTGTCTGGACCTGAAGGAACTTTTAATGCGTTTAATTTACAAGCACCATTAGACCGCCGAATAGATTATATATTTTTTCAGGGGCTCACGCCTTTAAGCTATGCTCATTTGAGTGAAAAAAGGGCCAATGGCCGATGGATCTCTGACCACCTTCCAGTGAAATTTGATTTGGCCTATTAGTACTTTAATTAAGGGGTTTTATTATTTTTACACGCTATGTTAGAACACTATTTTGATTGCCCCCACTGTTGGGAGTCCCAGCTTAAAATGATTGACCCTTCAGTAGGTTTTCAGGAATTTATTGAAGACTGTGAAGTCTGTTGCAATCCCATTCAATTTCAAATAGGGGTCTCCTATAATGAGGTAAGTGAATTTTCAGCAGAGCCTATAGGTCAATAGAAAACAATGGGTCTTTAATAAGAAAACGGTTACATTTTTTCCAAATACATCGCTTGTTTTACTTTGCCGTATTCTACCGCTACAAGTTGTTTGTCTAAGAGCATCCAAGCGCCGTCGTGCTGCACATTTACATGGTCATTGTCAAGGTCATCTATCTCCAATTGCCCCTGCTTGTTAATAAACCATTTAAGTATTTCTGTTTCTGTTTTGTCTTCATCTTTGTTGTGAATTTTAAGAATCACTTCGTTATTTCGCTTAAAGTCAAAACGAATGTCCACATGATTCATCGCTGTGGTTACAATACCAGATACGGCACCTACTAAGGCTTTTTCTAAAAAGTTTAAATCACTGTCTTTGTCTTGAATTTCCTTTTGAAGGTCTACGTGAAGTTTCCATTCGCCAAGCACGTCTCTGTCTTTTACTTTAGATTGTGCGTTCATAAGTGAGCTGCTCAATAGCGCAGCTAAAAATAAAAAAGCTATTTTTTTCATATCCACAGTTTTAGGGTTTCTCTTATGACGAGCTCGGATATTAATTGTTACAAAAAAACCCCGCAATTGGTGCGGGGTTTTTAAAAAAGGCTAACGAATAAACCTAAATTTATTTAGGGGCTCATTCAATGCCTTGTCCAGACATATAAGGCGCTCCAGCTTTTATAAGGGCCGCTTCAATAGCAGGCACTTTTTCTTGAGCGACATCTTTAATAGCGGCCTTCATATTTTCTAATAATTCAGCAGCAATTTGTAGGCTTTGCTTGTGAAGGGGTGTTGGGCCATAAGTAGTTCCCATTCCTCTCATGGCTACGCTTAAATGATCTTGCCACGAGGCAGGATTGCGTTCTCCTATAATGTTTTTAGATGGACTGCCATCTATTTGTTTGCGCAAGCCAGCTAAGGCCTTTTTAGCTTCGGTAATTAGAGACAATATGGCCTGAGGATCCGTATTGGTTCTATACAAGGCTGTTTCAAACATCGCTAGTTTTTTATCTGCCATAGATAAGGCGTCTTCATAGGCAGCACTCTCATTTAAAAGCGTTTTTACACTTTCAAAGTAGTTGTTAAAAGTGGCGTAGTTCACACCTTCTAACACCCCGTCTCTGATTGGCCTCACTTCAAAAGAGACCGGTCCGTCTAATGGGGCAATAATACCTTCTTTTTCTAAAGAAAGGCTTGCCATATAGGTTCCTGGTGTAGCCATTGGCCCTCCAGATCTCCAACCACCGCTTCCGTTACTTACGGGGTAGGGATTGGTGTGTCTAAGGTCCCAAGCAATTCTTTGAGATCCTTTTTTAGGCTTTGCAGTGATGGTTCTTATAAGGTTGCCTTCAGCGTCTTTAATGTGTAATAATAATTTGGCATCAGCCTCAGATGCCTCTGCATCTAAAGCATCCCAACCAGGGAAAGGCACATTTTCATTGGCACCTAATTTTTTTTCAGCATCTTGTCTTGTTGCTTTTAAGCTTTTGTAATCTCCATTCATGTGAACCGTAAACTCAGCTCCAAACGTAGGGTTCTCTGCAAAATAATAGTCTGCGCCAGTATTACCTACATTACTTCTTGGCACATACCATTTGGCTGTTCTTGGCGCAAATAAAGTAGCTTTTTTATTGAGGTTTTCGGAAGTGAAGTCTCTCAGTGGCGCATAGTTGTCCAATACAAAGAAACCACGTCCAAAAGAAGCCGCTACTAGGTCATTTTCTTCTCTTTGAATGGTAATGTCTCTAAAAGAAATGGTGGGGGTGCCACTCATTTTTTGCCAATTTTGACCTGCGTTTAATGAGGTGAAAATGCCATTCTCAGTGGCGGCAAATAACAGGTCTTTTTTAACAAAATCCTGTACCATTCTCCAAACGAGGTTTCGCTCTCCCAAGTCACCAGCCAAAGAGCGCCATGTTTTACCCATGTTGTTAGACACAAATAAGTACGGTTTATAATCACCTTCTTTATGGTTGTCTAAAGAGACATAGACGGTATTTTTGTCAAATACGTCTGCTTTAATATCATTTACAAATGCTCTAGAAGGTAAACCCAATCGAGTCACAGGAATTTTAGTCCAGTTGGCTCCTGAGTCTGTGGTGTATTGAATAATGCCGTCATCTGTACCAGCCCAAAGCAGCCCTTCTTGAACTTCAGATTCTGACAGGGAGGTAATGGTGTTGTAATTAGACATGGCCCTTACATCCCAGGCATTGTCCCAAGATTGTTGTTTGCCCATAATAGGCAATTCAATGCGCTCCTCGTTCCTGGTAAGATCTCCAGAAATTGGGGTCCAAGAATCTCCCCTGTTTTCTGATTTCCAAACACGGTACGAGGCAAAATATAAACGAGACGCTTTGTGAGGGCTCACCAAGATAGGTGCGTCCCAATTAAAACGTTCATGCGGCTCTCCCGCTCTAGCCTGTGGTTGAATCATGACAGGTTCTCCAGTGCTGAGGTCTACCCTGTGCAAGCCCCCTTGCTGTGTTTCCGCATAAATAATATTTGGATTTTCTGGGTCTGTAGCAGACTGATGTCCGTCTGCAAATAAGGTTTTATACCAGTGCTTGTTGGCTATTCCTTCTCTTTCGTCCGTAGCAGACGGCCCACCAGAAGAACCGTTGTCCTGGGTTCCTCCAAAGACATGATAAAAAGGCTTGGCATTGTTTACCGCTACTTTATAATATTGAGTAAGCGGTAAGTTTTTATGATATTTCCAAGTATCTGCCAAATCAAAACTCTCGTAAATTCCAGCATCTGTTCCTAACATAATATAGTTAGGGTCGTCTTTTTTAAAAACAATGGCATGGTTGTCTGAGTGTTTGTCAGATTCTTTTAAGGTGGCAAAATTAGCTCCACCGTCCTCTGAAGTAAGCACCCTTACATTCATGAGATATAAACGATCAAATTTATGTGGACTGGCGTATAACTCTTGATAGTAATGAGGCCCTGTTCCGCCTGAAACAGTGTTAGACATTTTTTTCCAAGAGCTTCCTTTGTCTTCAGACCTAAACACGCCTCCAGTGGTTCTGTCTAACTCAATAGCGGCATAAACAACATCTGGTTTTTGTGGGGAAATGGCCAAGCCTATTTTACCTAGGTTTGAAGTAGGAATTCCAGAAGTGAGCTTGGTCCAGGTTTCTCCCCCGTCTGTAGAACGGTGAATTCCAGATCCAGGCCCACCACCCATATATGCGGCTACTGTTCTATGCCTGTCCCAAGTAGCTGCATATAAAACGTCTGCGTTTCTTGGATCTATTAATAGATCTGTAGCACCAGTCCATACATTGTCACCAAGTACTTTTTTCCAGTTTTTCCCGCCATCGGTCGTTTTATATACCCCACGGTCTCCGCCACTGTTCCATAAGGGTCCTTGAGAAGCGACCCATACCACCTCAGAATTATTTGGGTGTACTATAATCTTGGACAGGTGTTCTGAGTTAGGAAGGCCCATATTATTCCAGGATTTTCCACCATCAGTACTTTTGTAAATCCCATCTCCAAAAGCAATATGACGCCCCCCTACATTTTCTCCAGTACCTACCCAAACGGTACTTGGATTGTTTGGATCTATGGTAACACAGCCAGCAGCAAAGGTACCTTGTCCTTCAAAAATAGACTGCCAGGTTGTACCGGCATTTTCTGTTTTCCATACACCACCAGAAGCAACAGCCACATACCAGAGGCTATTGTTTTCAGGATGCATGGCAATATCTGAAATACGACCAGATAAAAAAGCAGGCCCTATGTTTCTAAATTTGAACGCGTCTAAAGAGACCTTATCAGAGGTTTCTTCAGTAGTCTTTTTTCTTCTTTGCGCCAAAACTTCCTCTATAGAAAAGAGTAGCATAAAAAGGGCTAAAAAAGGAATTAAAATTTTTTTCATGAGTTGGTTTTTTTGGTTTTCCCAGCTAGGGGAATTGTTAAGTACCTAAAGATACTGAATTAGTGCAAGCAAAAAAACATCGGCCAAAGGCCATTTAAATCGGACTATTGACATAAAAAGACGGAAAGCAAGGTAAAGGGGTATCTTTAAATGAAAGACTATTAAGCGCAAAAGAATATGCTACAATCTAATTTGAGTAAAAACTTAAGGGAACATGGATACGACCTGCTTGGCGGGCCAATTAGAAGCTATAAATTATTGCAGTTATGGCTTAAAGTTCCCGCCAACCCTATTGAGTTGTATTATGCCCACATTAACCACGCATTTGAATCCAAAAAAGCCCTTGAAGTGTCAGAGAACAGCGCGCTAAAGGTGTCTTCTAGGTATAAAAATGAGTATAGATTTAATGTTGGGATGTCTTTGTTGGAACCCCTTTTAAGCGCTTTTGGCCTTGGTAACCTCTCTTTAGAAACCTTGATTAGTTCTGGGAAGTCTGTTGGGGTTTCCTATGAAGGCTCAGAGTCTGAAGAATTGGTTATGGGGAGTTTGGAAAATTATTTGCATCAGGCAGATTATTTACACCCCAATCCAAGCCTCTATTCCCATTTAAACAAGGATCAAATCTTGCTTATTTCAGGGGTATTATGGGCTAAGAATCTTGTGATTACCATAGAGACAGATATAGAAATATCTCCCTCATTAATCGTGAAGTTGGACAAAAAAATAGATGGAAAACTCAATACTTTTAAGAAAAATGACAAGGTATTAAAGCTAGTGTCTGAAGGTAAAATGCCCTTCCCTATTGCGGTAAAAGCGAATAGATTACATTTTGACAAAGGCCATTTTAAAGGGAGTAATTTAGTGACAGACAGTCGCTCCTTGTTTTAGGTTTTTTCCCAATAGCAATACTCAGCGGACTAAAGGGGGTTAAGCAAAAATTCTTTGGTATCTTTAAAAGGTAAAACCTTAAACCTTTTCTTATGTTATTTAGATTACTAACCCTGTTGTTGTGTTGCAGCAGTATGGCTTTTGGCCAAGACTATTTTTATAAAAAATACACTCCTTTTAATCAGGAAGTGTCTTCTCCAGCGTCTTTTTTAGGATACGACATTGGTAGCCAACACACGCGACATGACCTTATTGTGAGTTATCTGGAGCAGTTGGCCGCTACCTCTAACCGCGCACAAATCATGCCTTATGGAAAAACACATGAAGGGAGAAAACTGGCTTTTTTAGTGGTGAGTAGTCCTGAAAACCTCTCTAGATTGTCGGAGATTAAAGAAGCGCATTTGGCGTCTATTAAAAGCGGTGTAGCCCCTAAAGGAAGCGCTCTGCCACTGATTATTAACCTAGCCTATAATGTGCACGGAAACGAGCCTTCCAGTTCAGAGGCGGCTCTTTTGGCGGCCTATACTTTTGTAGCATCTAAAAACCCAGACATTGAAAAATATTTAGAAAACGCGGTGATTTTTATTGACCCTACGATCAATCCAGACGGGAGAGATAGACATACACAGTGGGCCAACACCTATAAAGGGAGTCCTTTGGTAGCAGACCCTCAGGATGCAGAGCACAATGAGTACTGGCCCGGAGGTAGAACCAACCATTACTGGTTTGACCTTAACAGAGATTGGTTATTAACCGTAAATCCTGAAAGCCAAGGAAAGGTGGCCTGGTCGCATGAATGGTACCCAAATGTGGTGACTGATTTTCACGAAATGGGCAGCCAAAGCACTTATTTTTTTGAGCCTATGAAGCCCAACGCTTCTTCTAAGCCTATTATGCCTAAAGAAAATTACACCACCTTAAACGATCTTTTTGGGGGGTATTTTTCTAAAGCCCTAGACAGTATAGGGTCTCTTTATTTTACCAAAGAAGCTTTTGACGGCACTTATCCTGGCTATGGGTCTTCTTATCCAGACCTTCAAGGCGCTTTGGCATTGTTGTTTGAACAAGCCAGTTCTAGGGGTTTAAAACAAACCACCGCCTTTGGTGAAATTACCTTTCCTTTTACAATAAGAAACCAATATGTTTCTAGCATCACCACGGTGAAAGCAGCTGTAGAAAATGCAGCTACACTTCAGGCGTATCAGCGGGATTTCTTTAAGAGTGCATTCACTAACGCGGCTGCGGAAAAGATTAAAGGCTACTCTTTTAAAGAAACGGATAAAAACTTGGCTAAGGCTTTTATTGGAAAACTAAACACCCATAAGGTGTCCGTGTATCAGACGGCAATAGATGAATACGTAGTCCCCACTTCTCAAGCGCAGTACCGAATGGTACAGAGTTTTTTTGAGACCTATAATAAATACAGGGATTCTGTTTATTATGACGCAAGTGCTTGGTCTGTGGCTAATTTTTTTAATATCTCTTATAAGCCCATTAGCAAGCTACCTAAATTAGACCAATTAATTATTGCCAAAGACCTTGTGACTGCGAGGCCTTTTAAGGCTGCTGACTACGCTTATGCTATTGAAGCTAGAGATTATAATATACCCGCAGCTATAGCACATTTACAAAAAAATGGAGTAGTACTTTCTGCGGCCTTTAAGCCTTTTAAAGTGGCTACTTTTGACGGCGCAAAGTCTTTTTCATACGGATCTTTAATGGTGCCAGTAGCCCTACAAAAGATTTCTAAGGACAGTTTAGCCAGTCTTATGGCAGATTTACCAAGTAAATTAGGGGTTTCGGTGTCTGCGGTGCAGTCTGGCTTAAGCCTTTCAGGAGTAGATTTAGGGAGCAGAAATGTGCGTCCATTAATGGCGCCAAAGGCTGCAATGATTATTGGAAACGGCACTTCTTCTTATGAAGCAGGAGAGATTTGGCACTTGTTAGATACCCGTGTGGGAATACCCATTAGTAAATTACCTATCAGAAACTTAGACCGTGTTTCACTAGATGCTTACAACACTTTAGTGATGGTTTCTGGAAGGTATTCGCTATCTGAAAAATTCAGTAAGGCTTTATCTGACTGGGTCTCTAAAGGGAATACTTTAATCACTATTGGTACTGGTTCTTCGTGGGCAGTGAACACTAAATTTGTAAAAGAAAAACTGATTAAAGTAGTGTCTGATTCCACAACGCTAACAAGTAGAAAACCTTATGTAGACGCTGGAGAAAATATTGGAAGAGAAGCTTTAGGTGGGGTGTTTTTAAAAGGTGATATGGATTTGTCCCACCCCTTAGGATTTGGTTACGATCAATCTAGAGTCGCTTTGTATAAAAACAACGAGGTCTGGTTGGCTCCTTCCAAAAGCGCCTACGGTACAGTGATAGATTACGCTGAAAAACCGCATTTAGACGGTTATATTTCAGAAAAAAACCAAAGAGAATTTCTGCCTAAAAGCGCTTCTTTAATTGTAAGTCCAAAAGGAATGGGCCGTGTAATCATGTTTGCAGACAACCCAAATTTTAGGGGCATTCATTACGGGATGAATAGATTATTTTTAAATGCTATTTTCTTAGGGAATCATATTGAGGTGCCATCCGAATAAAGGCCTTACTGTTTTATAAAAACACAGGAACAAGGGTCTTTTTATTTATAAAAAAACCCCCAGCCAATGCTGGGGGTTTTTGTTTTAAACAAACACCAATGACATTAGTGCTTTGTTGTAGAGAAGTGTGTTTTACAAGCCTGGAATACTCCAGCCTTCTCTGTAAGGTTTTGTAACAAATTGATTTGCATCTTCGAAGTTGGTGATACGCATATTTTCTCCGTCCCAACGCAGTTTCTTTCTGCCGTAGAATTCCATATTACCTGCTTCATTTTCTTTTCTAAGCATATGGCTTCTGATGGCTATATTGCCCATTAGTACAGTCTCAGTAAATGGTCCTGCGTAGTCAAAAGAGGAGGTGAGCGCCAAGTGTTTATCTGAATTAAAACCTGCCTTACAGGCTTCTGTCCAAGCGGCGTTATGAAGTGCGTCTAAGTTTCCTTGCACACTGGTGTCAAACGGCTGAGGCTCCATGCCTTTTTTAAATAAAACAGGATTGTTTCCGTAGTCTGTACAGGTAATAATACCTTCAGAGCCCATCATCATAACACCACTACTTGAAGCGGAGTAGTAATCACTAATTTCATCTGGAATGGCTGGTGTAATTCCGCCATCTGTCCATTCTAATTCAACCCCTGATTGTCCTGCAATTTTGCTTGGGAAATCTATGGTTACTTTTGAGGCAACCGGACAACCGTCTGGAACGTAATCTGGTGTCCACATCCTGGAGTAAATATTAGCCACACTACATTGTACCCCTGTAGGATACCCTAGATTTAATACTTTATAAGGAACATCTAGCAAATGGCATCCCATGTCTCCGAGGGCACCAGTTCCGTACTCCCAATACCCCCTCCAATCAAATGGGTGTAATCCTGGGGTATAATCTTTGTTAGATGCAGGACCAAGCCATAGGTCCCAATCCAAGCCCTGTGGTTTTTTAGATGGGTTTGCCTCTGGCGCCCCTTTTCCTTGAGGCCATACAGGCCTATTGGTCCATATAAATACTTTTTTAACGTCTCCAATAGCGTTTCCGTCTATCCATTCTTTAATTTTTACCACCCCTAAAGAGGAACCTCCTTGGTTTCCCATTTGAGTAACCACCTGTTGTTTTCTGGCCAAATGGGTTAAGTGCCTCGCTTCTGCAATGGTATGGGTCAGTGGTTTTTGAACATACACATGTAAGTTGCGCATCATGGCCTCATGGGCTATGATAGCGTGGGTATGGTCTGGAGTAGAAATGGTCACCGCGTCTAGGTCTTTTTGTTGGTCTAGCATTTTTCTAAAATCATGGAAAAAAGCCGCTCCTTCGTGTCTTTCTATAGCGTTTTTAGCCATAGCTGGATCTACATCACAGAGCGCTGCAACCCTGTTTTTACCCCCGTTATATGCATTGTTTATATCTGAACCTCCTTTTCCTCCAGCTCCAATAGCACCTACGACAAGCTGGTCACTAGGCGCTGTAAAACCAGTGCCTCCTATAACATGTCTGGGCACAATATAAAAACCAGTGCCTATTAAGGCACTTTTTTTAATAAAATCTCTTCTGTTGTTTTTTGTTTTCATGAATCTGAACAGTGTTTGGTTGTTATTATAAGGGTTCAAGGTAAAAAATGATGTTTTTCCCGAAAGCCAATTATTTTTTGGAGCCATTAAATTAATGAAAAAAAGGCTTCCTTGTGTTTTTGTCTCTTTATAATGACAATTCTATTCCTATATAAAGGTGTCTCGTTGGTGCAGCTTCGTAAAACCTTCCTCCAAAAGCATTGATTCTAATGTTGTCAAAATAAAGGCTATTTGTCAGGTTGTTTATACCAGCAAAAAGTTTGAGAGCACCATTTTTTAATGGCAGTTGTTTTACGCCAGAAACATTTAATAAGCGATACGGAGCTATCCTTACACTGTTATTATTGTTGGCCATTAAGGCCCCTACATGCTGATATTCTAGTCTTATTTGCCCTTGGGCAGGTAGTTTAAGTTGTATTTGTGAGTTAAAATGGTGGCTTGGAATTCCAGGAATTTTATTTCCTGACAAACTAGCGTCTTCGCTGTTGGTACTAAAAGTATAATCAGCAAAAGTAAATGCATTGGTCCATTCCAGTATATTTCCTGTGAATGAGGCCATTGCCTCAACACCCCTTCTTTGTGTTGCACCAATATTTTTAAAAAATTGCCTCTGTGGAAATTCAGGCAACTCAAAAGGCAAAATTTCTCCATCTGAATCACTTAAAAAACCACTGACTTCCCAATTTATTTTATAGCCGTTATTTATGAAGTGTTTGCCTCTGTAGGTTAGTTCTATATTGTGAGATTTTACGGGGTTTAGGCTTTCGTTAAAACCCAAGCTTCCGTCTGGTGAATTGCTCATCTCACTAAGGGTAGGCGTTTCAAAACTTTGTGCATAAGAGAGGCTAACATATTGAAAACCACCCAATTTCCTGCCTAATGCAGCAGTAGGACTTAAGGCGGAGAAATTTCTTTTCTGGCTCGCATCTATTGCTATATGGATGAGGTCTCCCCTCAAAGCAGCGCTTACCTCCCATTTTTGAAAGGGAAATTTACCAGTTATAAATCCATGGCTATTAGAAAAAACTTCATTTTGTTGCGCTACCAAAGCACCAACAACACCCTTTTCATTTTGAAACCTACTCCTCAGGTCGCTTTGCAAAGCGTGGCCTATGCCTACAATAAATTGTTCGTTTTTTTCTCCTTTAAAAATGGCTTTTGTGCCAAGGCCGTAATAACTTCTCTTAAAAGCAGAGACCCCTCCGTTTAAAAAGGGCAAAAGACCTTGAAAGTTTCTTTGAGCAAAAAAGGTATAGGAGTTAATGTTTAAAGATTTTTTATTGGAAGCGCTAGTTTCTGCTAGTTTAAGACCATATTCATGGCTTAATCCAACTTTTAAATGATTTATTTTTTCGGTGGTTTGGTAAAGAATATTAGCCTCTCTGGCATTTTTTCTGTTGCTTTTTACTTGCTCTAGGTTTAAACTGCCAGGGTCATTTGCATAAGGACTATCAGTATAATTAAACTGTCCTTTAATAGATTGATTTTTTGCGAGTTTGTAGGTAAAAGTTGTGTTTAATTGACTTTGTTTAAAACCGCTTAAAATTCTATACCCCTGTGAAACTGTATGGTTAAAATGCCAGAGAGATTTAAATTTATTTTCTCCTAAAGCAACCGTCAATTGTGAAGAAGCCAATCCAAATGCACCGCCCATAGCCCTAAATTTTAATTTATTTGGCCCCAAGTCTTCTAGGGTGTGCATTAATATTACTCCGCCCGCAGCATTTCCATATAAAGCGCTACTTGGACCCCTTAGAATTTCAATATTAGATAAAATACTAATTGGTATATTATCTAATTGACCCTGTCCATCAGGTGTAGTTTCAGGAATACCGTCTATATTCAAAAACACGCCCCTTATACCAAAAGCGGCCCTTGCTCCAAACCCTCTTATGGAGATTCGCAAGTCTTGGTTGTAGTTGTATTGGTTTTGGGCAAATAAACCTGGCACCTGACCCAGATATTCTTTTAGCGATAATTGTGGGGTGGTTTCATGAATTTTTTTGGCATTCACAAAACTAGCGGCAGTTGGCGCTTCTAATAAGTTTGTTGTAATTAATGAGGCAGTTAGCACAACTTCGTTTAAAGCAGTAGTGTCTTTGACTTTTTTGCTGCGGTCTTGGCTGTATATAATATTAGAGACTGAAAAAATAAAAAGGAGTAGAAATAGAAAGTGGGTTTTAGAAGCCATTTATAGCAATAATTATCTTTTGCACTAAGGTATTGATAATTCAAAGTATTGGCCATTAGCAGAAGGGTTTTATTTTTCTAAACGCACTTTAACCTGAGGTATTTTTAAACTGTATATGCGTATGCGCTTGTCCTCTGGAGATTTTTCACTGGCAATGGGCGTGCCACTCCCTTCTATCACATAAGAAAGTTTAAGGTTTAGCGATTCTATCAGGTTATTTTTTATTTTTTCATTATGAGATTTGGTCAGGCTTTCGTTGTAGATAAGGGATAGTATTTGTGCAGATTCAAAGGCGGTATTTACAATAAGTGTTTTTAATATTAAGTATTCAAATGGCTCTAAAAAAGCTTCTTTTTTGTTAAAACTTATCTTGTGTTCAAAAACAAATAGAGTCTTTTTTTTCTTTTGTCTTTTCTTTAGTATCACCCAAAGCACTATTATAAGAACCCCAAAAAGCACACTAAAGACGGCGTACAAAGCCCTGTTTTTTTGGTGGACAAAAAGCGAACTATTTCCTGTTTTTTGCTTTACAAATAAGTTTTCCGTGACTTTAGTTAACAGCAGGTTTTTATTCGTTTTTTGGTAATAAATATAGGCGTTCTTGTATTTGTAAATGGGAAGATTTAAGTCCATTTCTACATTAAAGTACAAGGGGTTTTCTGTGTAATAAGAAGTTTCGTTGTTAATTACATCAATTTTAACAAGGCTCCGTTGTGCATTGAACAGCTCATGAGTTCCTTCTGGACCAGTGTCAATCCTCTTATATTGGTCCATTTCTTCAATAATACTTTGCCCTAAATAGGACCAGATTCTTAGTTTAAAATCATAAGCCCAAACCGAATTTTGATACAATGCCTTAAGGCGGTTTGTACCACTTATGTGATAGCCACCCAAAATAAATAAATTGTTTTTATTTAAAAAATGAATTTGAAGATGAGTGCTTTTTGGAACTTCAAGACCTTTTGTGCCAATAACTTCCCAGCCTTTTGAAATGGGATTTAAATAAGTAAGCGCGTTTGAGGTGGTCCAATAACCATAGCCACCATACTTATAGATGGTGTCATTTCTATGAAATAAACTACTTTCGGATTGCCAGTGGTGAATGTCAGAACGGTCTTTTCTAACCAAACTGTCATTTTCAAAAGCGTATACTTTTCCACCATCTTTTTCTGAGAGCAATAGTGTATTGTTTAGCCAAATAGGACGGTATTCAATAAAAGTGAAACCAGCGGGTAATTTTAGTGCTTTTTTGCTTTTAATCTCAAAAATCGCTATATCTATAGTAGTTAGACTATCCCCCGAAAACTGCAATAACAATCCCTTTCCCCTATCAAGCGTAGTTAATTCTTGGTCAGAAATTTTAAAGACAATTTCTTGACTTTGAACAGTAAGGCTAAAAAGCAATAATATAATAAGTCCTTTTTTAAACATAAGGGTAGATTTGGGGCCTAACTTTAGAGCGTTAAATGGTCTTAATTAGGATAAAATTAAATATACAATAATATAAATTGCAATTGGAGCCAAAATAATAAAACTACTTTAAAAACAACACTACAGCCCCTATGGAAGTAAGTATTAATATCATTTTTCTGAAAAAAGCATCAGAAATTTTATGCACAAAAAGTACGCCAGTGAGCAAGCCCAACACTGTGCCAGGAAGTAGTATTAGAAAAATTTTCAAACTTTCAGGGGTGATGGTTTTCCAAACAAAAACGTGGAAAGGGAGTTTAAACAGGTTTATGAAGAAGAATAGCCATGCCGCAGTGCCTATAAAGTGATTTTTAGGAAGGCGCATGGCTAGAAAATAAATATTAGAAAAAGCCCCAGCTAAATTACCTATCATGGTCGTAATTCCAGCCATAATTCCCATGAAACCGCCAAAGCTCCAATGGGTAGGGATGGTTTTTATTTTCTTTTTTTCCCACCATATAAGCATGCCCAAAGTAGCCAGTATGGTTACTGCCATACCCATTTGAAAGGATTTTTCAGGAAGGTCTTTGCCAATAAATACGCCAATGACCACACCCAGCATCATCCAGGGGAGAAAGGCCCTTAAATAGTGCCATTGGGTGTGCCTGTGATAGTAAGTGATGGCAAAAATATCTCCTACAATAAGCAGCGGCATGAGCATTCCCGTAGAAGACTTCCCTCCAAAAGCCAACGCCATTAAGGTGACAATTAACACCGCTATTCCCTTTACACCCGCCTTAGAGATCCCTAAAATAAAAGCAGCTAAAAAGGCAAAAACAAATGACTCCAAGGAAAGCAATCCATTTAGATAAGCGTTCATAAAACGAAGGTACAACTTGTTTTTAAGCCCTTTGAGGATCAAAATGTGTTAAGTATAACAAAAAATAATACCTTTATGACTTACCAGCACCAACCAAACCATAAAACCAACCAAAAAATGAATTTATCTGCTTTAGATTACAGCATTATTGCTGGCTTTTTTTCAATTGTACTCATCATAGGAATTGTTGTGTCTAAAAAATCCGGTCAGAGTAGTGCGGAGTATTTTCTTTCAGGGAGAAGCATGCCCTGGTGGCTTCTAGGATTCTCTATGGTAGCAACTACCTTTTCTACCGACACACCCAATCTAGTTACAGACATTGTAAGAACCAATGGGGTCTCTGGAAACTGGGTTTGGTGGGCTTTTTTGCTCACGGGATTGCTCACCGTTTTTGTTTATGCAAAACTATGGCGTCGTTCAAATGTAGCGACTGATATGGAATTTTACGAATTGAGATACGGCGGGAAGCCAGCACACTTTTTAAGGTGGTTTAGGGCTTTTTATTTGGGTGTTTTGTTTAATGTCATGGCCATGTCTGCAGTAACTTTAGCCGCCATTAAAATAGGCCAGGTAATGCTGGGTTTAGACCCTGTTTTTACTGTTGTTGTTGCAGGAAGTATAACGGTTTTATTTAGCGCTGTTGGTGGCTTTAGAGGTGTAATTTATACAGATTTTGTCTTGTTTTTTGTAGCCATAGCAGGCGCGGTAGGTGCCGCTTATTATTTGGTCAATATTCCAGAAGTAGGTGGTTTACAAGCCCTTTTGGCCCATGAAAATGTGTCGGACAAATTGTCTATACTTCCTGATTTTTCAGACACAGAAGCTTTAATAGGTATTTTAATCATTCCCTTAGCCGTGCAATGGTGGTCTGCCTGGTACCCTGGCGCCGAACCCGGTGGAGGGGGTTATATAGCCCAGAGAATGCTGGCTGCTAAAAATGAAAACCACGCCATAGGCGCTACTTTTTTCTTTAATATTATGCACTATGCGTTGCGTCCTTGGCCATGGATTTTGGTGGCTTTGGCCTCAATGGTGGTGTATCCTGATTTGTTGTCTATTCAATCCGCTTTTCCCAATGTATCTCCAGATAAATTAGGAAATGATTTGGCCTATTCTGCCATGTTAACCAAGTTACCCAGCGGTTTACTTGGACTTGTCTTGGCTTCTTTAGGAGCTGCTTATATGTCAACAATTTCTACCCATTTAAATTGGGGTTCCTCCTATATTGTTAACGATGTGTATAAATTAGAAATCCAGCCCAATGCCACTGAAAAGCAATTGGTAATGGTAGGCAGAATAGCCACAGTTTTACTCATGATTGCCAGTGGCTTTTTAGCCCTTACCCTAACAAATGCCCTTCAGTTGTTCGATATTATTTTAATGTTCGGTGCAGGAACAGGGCTCATTTTTATTCTTCGCTGGTTTTGGTGGCGTATTAATGCGTGGAGTGAAATTTCAGCCATGATCGTTTCAGGCCTATTGTCCATACTCTTTAATTTCGGATCCCTAGGAACCACTTTTTTTGGCGGAGATGGTTTAGAGGGTATTTTCCCTTCCTGGGCTAAGTTCCCCCTAGTGGTACTTTTGACCTCTATTGTTTGGATTGCGGTCACTTTCCTCACTTCACCCGAAAAGGAAGAAACCCTTGACAGATTTTACAAGCAAACACAGCCCGGAGGTCCTGGCTGGAAAGTACAACAAGAAAAAGCCATTGCTGAAGGCCAGATAAAATTTCAAGAATGGTCGGTTCCTTCCGGAATTTTAGCCATGATTTTAGGGGCTATTCTGGTTTATGGCTGCATGTTTGCCACGGGTAATTGGATTTACGGCAACTACACTTTGGCCTCTGGCTTAACGCTTGTAGTGATTGTTTCAGGAGTTTTATTGTTTAAAGTCTGGAAAACACTAAAAAAATCTATTTTATGATCTTTAATAAAAGGGTGCCTTCGGTAGATATTTTTAGGGGAGCCACTCTTTTACTTATGATTTTAGTCAATACTCCAGGGACATGGTCTGCGGTATACGCCCCGTTTTTACACGCCTCTTGGCACGGTTATACCCTCACGGATTTGGTTTTCCCCTTCTTTATATTTATTGTTGGCGTGTCTATATCGCTCTCTTATAAAGACAAGAAATTAAATGGGCCTGTCTTCTTTAAATTGACCAAAAGGAGTTTAAAACTCATTGGATTGGGCCTGTTTTTAGGCGCTTTTACAATAAGTTTTCCATTTATAAAGGCGGTTGAAAACATTCGTTTTCCTGGTGTATTACAACGTATTGGCCTTGTTTTTTTCTTTGCGAGTATTATATATCTCTGGGGGAGTAAAAGAAGTACCGCCTTGATTATTGGAATTATTTTACTGGCATATTGGCTTTGGATGGGCTTCTTGCCTTTAGATGGAGTGGCTCCTACCTATGAAAGAGCAGCCAACAATTGGGCAAATTTCATAGATTTTAAAGTCTTGGGCAGTCATATGTGGAAACCAGACTATGATCCAGAAGGTATACTAAGCACTTTGCCAGCTATTGCAACGGCATTGCTCGGAACACTTGCTGGAGATGTTTTGCGATCTAACACCTACCAAAAAGTTTCCCTTTTGCTCATTTCTGGGCTTGTTTTGCTTGGTCTAGGACATTTACTAGACTTGAGTTTCCCCATTAATAAAGCCCTTTGGAGCAGCTCCTTTGTGATGGTTACTGCCGGTTGGGCCAACCTGGTGTTAGGGATTTTATTTTACCTGCGAGAAGTGAAAAAATTTAGATTTGGCGAGGTGTTTTCCAAAGTAGGAGCAAATGGAATTGCCATTTATTTTACGGCTAGTTTTATCACTAAATTATTTTATTTAATTCCTGTCAATGGAAGTAGTATTCACGGGTTTTTATTTGAAAATATATACCTAAACAAAGGCCTAGCCCCCGAATTGTCTTCCTTGCTCTACGCGCTAACAGTATGTTTTTTTTACTTACTTATGGCTTCCTTTATGCATAAAAAGAAAATTTTCTTCAAGGTTTAATTTTGTGGTTATGTGAGAAATGCCTTATTTTAGATTAAAAGAGTATTTAAATGAGCAGCACGTATAAGGAAGTTTTCACAGGTAGCGCTATGGCGGTATTATTACTCAAAGGGGTTTTTGGAGACCACGGCATTCCTTTTGTGGAGAAAAACGAGCAGGCCTCTGGCGTTTTAGCGGGTTTTGCTGGCGGAACAGAATCTACTATTAAAATGGCAGTTCCTCAGGAATTTGAAGGAGCAGCACTGCGACTTATCGCAGATTTTAGTGCGCAATTAGAAAGCGCTTAGTCAATTCAGGGACGTCCTAAAACGTTAAAAAAAAGCCTATTAAAGGCCTTCATTTTATTTTCCCAGCTCCAACAAGCGTTTTACATATTTTCCAATCACGTCAAACTCTAAGTTTACAACGGTACCTACTTGGTATTGTTGAAAACAAGTGTGCGCATAGGTGTAAGGTATAATGGCTACAGAAAAGCTGTTTTTTTCAGAGTTTATAACGGTTAGACTAGTGCCATCTATGGTAATAGATCCTTTTTCTATGGTCACATTGTTTTTGCCTGGATCGTAGGTAAAAGTAAAGACCCAACTCCCATCTTCTTCTTTGAGCGCGGAACAAACCCCCGTCTGATCTACATGACCTTGAACAATATGTCCGTCCAATCTACTGCCTAATATCATGGCGCGTTCAAGGTTAATGAGTTGGCCTACTCTAAAGTGGTTTAGGGATGTTTTCTCTAATGTTTCTGCAATAGCCGTCACGGTGTATTGTTGGGTTGATTTTTTCACAACGGTCAAACACACCCCATTGTGCGCGACACTCTGATCAATTTTTAACGCATCTGCTAAGGGGGTTTCAATACTTAGGTGCATATTACTCCCTTCTGCTTCTATTCCAACTACTTTTCCTAAAGTTTCAATTATTCCAGTAAACATGGTTCGTTTTTATTGTCTAATTTTACCCTGTAAATTTACTTATAAAGCCACATATAGCATGCAGGATAATGCAAAAATAAAAGTTGGAATTTCAATAGGAGATTTAAATGGAATAGGCTGCGAAGTTATTTTAAAAACTTTCGAAGATCCAAGGACATTAGAATTGTGCACCCCTGTGGTATTTGCTTCTAGCAAAACCTTAGCGCAGCACCAACAACAATTGGGCACCCAGCTTGTTTATCAGGGTGTAGCTAGCGCCTCAGAGGCTATAGAAGGCAAATTTAATGTGGTCAATATTTGGAAAGAACTTCCTGAAATACATTTTGGCAAAGAGACTAAAATAGGAGGAGAATACGCCTTAAAATCTCTTGAGGCCGCCACTAAAGCACTCAAGGAGGGCGCCATAGATGTTCTAGTAACCGCACCAATTAATAAGAGCAATATTCAAAGTGAGGCCTTTAGTTTTCCGGGCCACACAGATTATCTGGCCAAAGAGCTTGGCGGAGAAAGCCTTATGTTTATGGTATCTGATTCTTTAAGAATTGGATTGTTAACAGATCACGTAGCCGTGAGCGAGGTGTCTAATCACATTACCCCAGAGCTCATAAAATCTAAAGTAAAAACCATATTACACGCCTTACAGCAAGACTTTGGCATTAGAAAACCCAAAGTAGCCTTGTTGGGTATAAACCCTCATAACGGAGATCAGGGGGTGATAGGAAAGGAAGACCAAAATGTGCTTATCCCCACCATTGCTGAAATTTCTAATGAAGGATCTTTGATTTTTGGCCCCTACGCGGCCGATAGCTTTTTTGGCACCAAAAATTACACCCAATTCGACGCCATACTCGCCGCCTACCACGACCAAGGACTTATTCCTTTCAAGACCCTTTCTTTTGGTAATGGGGTGAATTTTACGGCAGGATTGTCAAAAGTGAGAACCTCTCCAGACCATGGAACGGCTTACGATATAGCAGGGAAAGGTTTAGCAGACCACAGTTCATTTTCAGCAGCGGTATTTGCAGCCATAAAGATTTTTAAGCACAGGAGTATGTATAAAATCCTCACTGATAATCCTTTGAAAAAAGCAAAAATAGTAGAGAAGAGAAGCCCCAAGAAAAGCCAATACAAACCACCGACGCAAAAATAATTTTTAATTTCCTTAACGCTTGGTTGTTAGTATAATAATAGTATCTTTGCACCCGCCTTTTGGCTTACTAGAGAGGTGCGTATAATCTAATTTAAAATGAAAAATAGGGAGTATTACATTCCATTTTCAGGACTTAAAGAAGGAAAGCACCAGTTCGAATTTGCCATAGACAACACGTTCTTTAACGCATATGATTTTAATGATTTTAATACCGCTGAACTCAATATTCACGTGACATTAAAGAAGTTAAGCACAATGATGGAGTTGGCATTTGAGGCCAGTGGAAGTGTACACGTAAACTGTGACACAACCAATGAGCCTTTCGATCTTCCACTTAAAGCTACATTAGATTTAGTAGTGAAGTTTGGAGATTCTTTTGACAATGAAAATGAAGTGCTTTTAGTGCTTCCCCATGGAGAACACCAAGTAGATGTATCACAGTATATTTACGAAATGATTGTTTTGGCATTACCTGCCAGAAAAGTCCATCCAGGTGTATTGGACGGAACACTAGAATCTGAAGCACTTGAAACCCTAGAGAAATTAGGGGTTAAAGAACTAAAGGAACAAAAAGAAGCAATAGAAGAGACGGACCCTAGATGGGACGCTCTAAAAAAGTTATTAACGGATAAATAGGAATTGTTATGGCACATCCAAAGAGAAAAATTTCCAAAACAAGGAGAGACAAAAGAAGAACACATTACAAAGCAGTAGCCCCTACTATTGCTAAAGATCCAACAACAGGTGAAATGCACTTGTATCATAGAGCACACTGGCACGAAGGTAAATTATACTACAGAGGTCAAGTGCTTATAGACAACACTGAGGTAGCTACTGCCTAAGTAAACGTTTTTAGGTTTAAATAACTCCCACTTTTTTAAGTGGGAGTTTTTTTATGATAAGAACTTTTGGTTTTAAAACCGAAGGCTCTTTTTTTGAGTTAGATATCAGAGGATACAAAAACGACTTAAAATCCTTGAAAAATTGTAAAAAACACTAAAAAGTGGTGTAAAATGATTAATTTTCACGAATTTTGAATCATTTTTCAGCACATTTTGCTTAAAAACAAACCAATTCGAATGACAAAATTACACGCAGCCATATCAGCTGTGGGATCTTACGTCCCAGACTTTGTATTGACAAACGCAATTTTAGAGACCATGGTGGAGACCAATGACGAATGGATCACCTCTAGAACAGGAATTAAGGAGCGTAGAATTTTAAAAGACAAAGACAAAGGAACTTCTTACTTAGCTATTCAGGCTGCTAAAGACCTGATTGAAAAAAAGCAGTTAGATCCTCAAACCATAGACTTAGTAATTGTTGCTACAGCCACTCCAGATCTTTTAGTAGCCTCTACTGCCGCTTATGTAGCTTCAGAAATTGGGGCAACGAATGCCTTTTCATATGATTTACAAGCCGCTTGTTCTAGTTTTCTATATGGAATGTCTACAGCAGCAGCATATATTGAGGCAGGAAGGTATAAGAAAGTACTTTTAATAGGCGCAGATAAAATGTCTTCTATTATTGATTATACAGACAGGGCCACTTGTATTATCTTCGGAGATGGTGCTGGAGCAGCACTTTTTGAACCCAATAGTGAAGGCTACGGATTACAAGATGAATACCTGAGATCAGACGGAATAGGCAGAAACTTTCTTAAAATGGAAGCAGGCGGCTCTTTATTGCCAGCTTCAATAGAAACGGTTCAAAACAAACAGCACCACGTATACCAGGATGGTAAAACAGTATTTAAATTTGCCGTATCTAATATGGCAGACGCTGCAGCTAAAATAATGGAGCGCAATGCACTTACTGAAGACCATGTAGATTGGTTGGTGCCCCATCAGGCTAACAATAGAATTATTGACGCTACCGCTAAAAGGGTAGGTGTAGACCATTCCAAGGTAATGAACAATATTGCCAAATACGGGAATACCACTTCTGCTACTTTACCTTTATTGTTGGCAGATTATGAAAATCAATTAAAAAAAGGAGATAAATTGGTCTTTGCCGCATTTGGTGGAGGCTTTACGTGGGGTTCCATATATTTAACATGGGCTTACGACAACTAATACTTTAACGCAACTAAACCTTATTAAAATGGATATTAAAGAAATTCAGAACCTCATTAAATTTGTGGCTAAATCAGGAGCCAGTGAAGTTAAATTAGAGACAGAAGACCTAAAAATCACCATCAGAACAGGACCTTTAGGGGCCGCTGTTTCTGAGCCTGTTTACATGCAGCAAATGCCAATGGCGGCAAGCCCTGTAGCACCTTCAACAGAGGCATCGGCGCCAGCCGTTCAAACAGCTCCAGCGAGTGAAGATCATTTAATTACAATAAAATCGCCTATTATTGGAACTTTTTATAGAAGGCCTTCTCCAGATAAAGCCAACTTTGTTGAGGTGGGAAGTGAAATAGGAAAAGGAGATGTGCTTTGTGTGATTGAAGCCATGAAATTATTTAACGATATAGAGTCAGAAGTGTCTGGTAAGATCGTTAAAGTTTTAGTAGACGACTCTTCTCCAGTAGAATTTGATCAGCCACTTTTCGTAGTAGATCCTTCTTAATTTAGTCTTTTAAAGGCTAACATATTTTATGTATTTTAAATAGCGCTACTATGTTTAAGAAGATATTAATTGCAAATAGGGGAGAGATAGCCTTAAGGATTATCAGGACCTGTAAAGAAATGGGAATTAAGACTGTTGCGGTGTATTCCAAGGCAGATGAGGAAAGTCTCCATGTGAGATTCGCAGACGAAGCGGTTTGTATAGGACCTGCAGCAAGTAGTGAATCTTATTTGAAGATTCCAAATATTATTGCTGCTGCAGAAATCACCAATGCAGACGCCATTCACCCTGGTTATGGGTTTTTGTCTGAGAACGCCAAATTTTCAAGAATTTGCGCGGAGCATGGCATTAAGTTTATCGGGGCCTCAGGGGACCAAATAGATAAAATGGGTGATAAGGCTACAGCCAAAGAAACCATGAAAAAAGCAGGAGTGCCTTGTGTTCCTGGTTCTGCAGGTATTTTAAAGGACGTTAAAGACGCCATAGCCACTGCAAAAAAGGTAGGTTATCCTGTGATGATTAAAGCCACCGCTGGTGGTGGTGGAAAAGGAATGCGTGCCGTTTGGAAAGAAGAAGACATGACCAAATTATTTGAAAGTGCTGTACAAGAAGCTACAGCGGCTTTTGGTAATGGAGGCATGTATATGGAAAAACTGATAGAAGAGCCTAGACATATTGAGATTCAAGTTGTTGGAGATCAGTTTGGAAAGGCCTGTCACTTGTCAGAAAGAGATTGTTCGGTACAACGCAGGCATCAAAAACTAACAGAAGAAACCCCTTCTCCTTTTATGACAGATAAATTGAGAGAAGAAATGGGCAATGCTGCGGTAAAAGCAGCCGAATTTATTAAATACGAAGGCGCAGGAACCATCGAATTTTTGGTAGACAAACACAGGAAGTTTTACTTCATGGAAATGAATACTAGGATTCAGGTAGAGCACCCTATTACGGAACAAGTAGTAGACTACGATTTGATTAGAGAGCAAATTTTAGTGGCTGCAGGCGTGCCAATATCTGGGAAAAATTACTATCCTAAACTACATGCTATTGAGTGCAGGATTAATGCAGAAGATCCCTACAATGATTTTAGACCGAGCCCTGGAAGAATTACCACCCTTCACACTCCAGGAGGTCATGGAATTAGATTAGACACCCATGTGTATAGCGGTTATGTCATTCCACCCAATTACGACTCTATGATTGCCAAGTTAATTACAACGGCACAAACCAGGCAAGAGGCCATTAATAAAATGAAAAGGGCCTTGGATGAATTCGTTATAGAAGGGATTAAAACGACCATTCCTTTCCACAGACAGCTCATGGATCATCCGGATTATTTAGCGGGCAATTACACCACTAAGTTTATGGAAGATTTTGTAATGGATCCGATTGATTAGAAAATAAAAACGCTAGAAGCATTTATTGTAAACTTTTAGCCCCCTTTATAGGGAACACCCCTAAGGCGCTTTTGCTTTTTAGGGGTGTTTTTTTTGATTCAAGTCGGATTAAATATTAGCAGGGAATTTAGTATTTTTAGGCATGGATGCATTGAGTTACTGGGAACATAAGCACTGGCTGTCAAATATAGATTTTGCAATAATTGGCAGTGGAATAGTTGGCTTAAATTGTGCCCTTTCTTTAAGGGAAAAGCACCCAAATGCTACTATTGTGGTCTTTGAAAAAGGTATTTTGCCCCATGGAGCAAGCACTAAAAACGCTGGATTCACTTGTTTTGGAAGTATTTCTGAAATTTTGTCCGACATAGACCATCAGGGAGAGCAAAGCGTTTTAAATGTCGTTCAAAGAAGGTATGAAGGGGTTCAATTACTTAGAAAACGTCTGGGAGACGCTCAAATAGGGTATGAAAATCACGGTGGGCATGAAGTGTTTTTAGACGCCCATACGGCGCTTTACGAGACATGTTTAGATCAAATAACAGCAGTGAATTCATTTTTACAGCCGGTATTTAAATCCAATTCGTTTTACACTGCGTCCAATTCTTTTAATTTTAAGGGAGTAAAAGAAAATTATATTAGCAGCGTTCATGAGGGGCAAATAGATACGGGCCTCATGATGAAACAGCTGATCCATAAAGTGCAATCTCAAGACATTCATATTTTTTTTGGCACTGAGGTGACCAATTTTTCAAGTGGTCAAGGATCGGTTCACTTAGAAACAAATTTTTTTGAGTGTAAAGCCAGGGCTTTATTTATAGCTACTAACGGCTTTTCTAAGGCACTTCAAATAGAAGATGTAAAGCCCGCAAGGGCTCAGGTCCTTATCACAAAACCCATAAAGAACTTACAAATAAAAGGGACCTTTCATCTGGATATGGGGTATTATTATTTTAGAAATATAGACCAGAGAATATTGCTTGGAGGGGGGCGTAACTTGGCCTTCAAAGAAGAAGAAACCACTAATTTTTCTCAAACTGTAGTCATTCAAGACGCATTAGATCGCTTATTAAAAGAAACCATTCTTCCTGGAATTTCGTATGAAATTGACCGCAGATGGTCTGGAATTATGGGTATAGGAACTGGCAAAGAACCTATCTTAAAATGTGTTCAGCCCAATGTGTATTGCGGGGTTCGTTTGGGAGGCATGGGCGTGGCTTTAGGGTCAAAGGTTGGCAGTGAATTGGCAGACCTACACGGTTAATGACCTCAAGCGCTGTTCACAGTGTTCTAGCGAAACATACATACACTTCTCTTCGTTTTCTAAAAGAGCCGTTTTTGAATTCATATAAAGGCGCTGGCCCTCTTTTGATTTAAAGACTATTAAATAACCATTTCCAATAAAAAGGCTTTTTTCAACCCTTACCCTTATTCCAGAGCTTGAACTAAAGGACCATTCATGCGGCCAAACAACAATCTCTTGTCCATCATTTATTTTAAGTCTTGGATGTAGTGACAAAACAGTAGCCTTATCTACTATATTTAAGACGCCAAATAGTTGTGCTACTTTTGTACTGGGTGGGTTTTGATATAAGGATTCAGGATTTCCGGAAGCGATAATTTTACCCCCATCCATACAAACTACTTCATGGGCATGGCCCATATAATCCTCGGGATGGTGAGAGGCTAAAATACAGGCAATATTATATTGTTTAAGGTATTCAAACAGCTTGGTTCTTAGCACGAGCTTTAAGGGTGGATCTATATGACTAAAAGGCTCATCTAAGAGAATTAATTCAGGCGCTTTTGCCAATACTTTAGCTAAAGCCACGCGTTGTTGTTGCCCCCCAGACAGTTTCTTTACAGGGGTGTTGGCAAAAGCCTCCATATCTATGAGCTCCAAAAGTTCATCGGTACGTTTTTTGAGGGCATCTGGCTCAAAAACAGTCAAGTGCTGGCTAATATTTTCAGCGACAGAAGTAAATGGCATAAGGTCAAAATCCTGGGCCAGATACCGCAAAAATGGGGCTCCAGGGAGTAGGTTGTATTCAGGACCTAGTAAAGCTTCTTTTTTCCAGTGTATTTGACCTTTTTCTGGGGCTAAACTACCATAAATTAGTTTTAACAAGGTGCTTTTTCCACTCCCGCTAGCCCCCGTCAAAGCCATAAGCTTTCCAGGGGCTAAACGCAAGTGTATGTTTTGAAGAAGGGGTTCTTTATATTTAAAATGGATGTTTTCCAGTACAAGCATACCGCAAAGTTACACCAAACCGTTTGCAATTAAGTATTCTCCAATTTGAATGGCATTGGTGGCAGCTCCTTTCCTGAGGTTGTCTGCTACAATCCACATATTTAAGGTGTTTTCTGCACTTTCATCTCTTCTGATGCGTCCTACAAAAACATCGTCCTTATCATGGGCATAGACCGGCATTGGATAGGTATTTGTGTCGGTGTTATCTTGAACGACCACACCTGCTGTTTTATTTAGGATTGTTCTTACTGCAGACAAGTCAAAGTCTTTTTCAAAGCTCACATTAACAGATTCTGAATGACCTCCAGCAGTAGGTATTCTCACTGCAGTGGCTGTAATATGGAAAGAATGGTCCCCTAATATTTTTTTTGGCTCATTGGCCAGTTTCATTTCTTCTTTGGTGTATCCGTTTTCTAAAAACACATCGCAATGTGGAATGGCATTTCTGTGAATAGGATAGTGGTAAGCCATTTCTCCTTGAATACCTTTTGTTTCATTTTCCATTTGCTCCACCGCTTTTACCCCAGTTCCTGAAACAGATTGATAGGTAGAGACCACAACACGTTTCATCTTGTATGCTTCATGTAAAGGGGCTAAAACCAAGACCATTTGAATGGTAGAACAATTGGGATTGGCTATGATCTTATCTTCTTTTGTAAGGGTGTTTGCGTTAATTTCAGGTACGATTAACTTGTGGTCAGGGTGCATTCTCCATGCAGAAGAATTATCAATCACCGTAGTCCCTGCAGCGGCAAATTTTGGTGCCCATTCCAAAGAAGTGTCTCCTCCTGCAGAAAATATGGCGATATCAGGTTTTGCGTCAACCGCAGTTTGTAAACCAATTACCGTGTGCGTTTTACCACCGTATTCCATGGTTTTACCCACCGATCGTTCAGAGGCAACTAATAACAATTCACTTATTGGAAATTTGCGTTCTGCCAATACTTTTAACATCACTTCACCTACCATGCCGGTAGCGCCTACAACAGCTACTTTCATTTTTTAAAATTTTAATAAAGCAAAAGTAATCATTCTGAGGGGTTCCTTTCTAGATCTTTTTAAATTGTTATAAAAATATAACAAAAAGTTATTTTCATAACAATACCCCAAATGGTTTTAACTGACAATCACCCTTTTTACCCTTTCACCAATACCTGTTAATAGTTCGTATGATATGGTTTTGGCTCCACCGGCAAATGTTTCTGCAGAAGCGCCTTTTCCAAATATTACAACGCTGTCTCCTTCGTTAGCGATTTGGTTTTCTAGGTCTATCATCAGCATATCCATGCAAACATTCCCTATAATAGGACAGGGTTTTCCGCCTACAAAAACCACGCCTTTGCCTTGCCCATAAACCCTTGAAATGCCATCTGCGTGGCCAATAGTTAAGGTGGCCACCCGCATTTTTTTATTTGCCACAAAACCTTTGTTATAACCTACCCAATCTCCTTTTTCAATGGAGTGAATTTGAGAAATTTTAGTGGTTAAGGTCGCTACAGGTTTTAATAAGGCATCTATTTTTGGATTGTTTCCATAGCCGTATAGCGCTATGCCACTTCTGACCATATTGAACGCTGCCTCCGGGAAGTTTATTATACCTGAACTATTGATGAGGTGTTTTATAGCTATAGGACCAATGTGTTTTTCAATGAAGGCCACTCCATCTTTAAATCGTTGGATTTGTAACTCGGTAAAAGCCCTTTCTTTTAAATCATCAGTTGCCGCTAAGTGAGACAATACAGCTTTCACTTTAACATTGGACTGATACAAAAGCGCTTTACAAACCCTCTCTAGTGTGCCTGTAGAAAGGCCCAAACGGTTTAGGCCTGTATTTAATTTAAGGTGAATGGGGTAATGACTGTCCAATGGCGCTACTTGAATGAAAGCTTCCAAAGTTCTTATGGAGTAAATGCTTGGCTCTAGACAGTGATTGACAATATCATGGAACTCCTCTGGCTGAGGGTGTAGGACTAAAATGGGTGTTTTTATGCCAGCTAATCTTAAAGCTACCCCCTCATGGGTGTAAGCTACGCCCAAATAATTCACCCCTAAATCAGTGAGTTTTTGAGCTATAGCAATTGATTCAGACCCATATCCATTGGCTTTTACCACCCCTAAAAGCATTGTTTCAGCGCTTATTTTAGACCTCATATAGCGGTAGTTGTGGGCCAGAGCGGCCAGGTCAATTTCTAAAATTGAAGGTCCCATTTAGGAAATGATTAGTTGGATTGCTTTTGTTTTGTATCCGGAATTGGATTTAAATTACCCGCCGTTTTTGAAGGATCTGCCAAGGCAATAGGGTCATTAACTTCTAAGTCTTTTACCCTTTCTTTTAACATGGCTTTAAAGTAAGCAGACCTACTCAAAGGCTCATATTCTGTAGTTTCTCCCAATAAAACAAGTTTTTCATTGGCAGATTTTCTGAAGCTATAATTGGCCAAGTTTCCTGTTCTAGTGCATACCGCGTGTACCTTGGTCACATATTCTGCCGTAGCCATAAGTGCTGGCATTGGCCCAAAGGGGTTGCCTTTGAAGTCCATATCCAAACCAGCGACAATAACCCGTTTTCCTTTATTGGCAAGATCGTTACACACATGAATAATTTCAGCGTCAAAAAACTGTGCTTCGTCTATACCCACAACATCACATTGATCCGCAAGAATTCTAATGTTTGCTGCTGCTGGAACTGGGGTAGACCTAATTTGATTTTCATCATGGGAGACCACCATTTCATCGTGGTAGCGGGTGTCTATTTGAGGTTTAAATATCTCTATGCGTTGCTTGGCAAATTGGGCTCTTTTTAAACGCCTAATAAGCTCCTCTGTTTTTCCAGAAAACATGGAACCACAAATCACTTCTATCCATCCAAAAGGCTCTTCATGATTTACGGTATTTTCTAGAAACATATTATTTTATTTATTAGACCCATCAAGGCATCGGCCTTGGGCCATAAAAATATAAAATTAGACGCAAAGCAAATGGATTTTTATCTAAAAAACCCGATATTAGCTTTAGTATGAAAGAAAAGCTCCACCAAGAACTTCAGCGCCTGGCAAAACATATCATAGATGCCAATCACAGCAGTGAGTTGGCACCACTATATGAGACCGCCAAGACACTCTATGAGAAGCTCGCAGTATTGAAGTTTATTTCACAAAATCTTGGGGATCCTCATTTAGACACGGATAGCAATCAGATGGCAGAGAAGTTCCAGCAAATGGCCCATGAGGTGCTGTCTTCTGGAGAGGAGCTTCCAGAGTCCAATCCCCATGAAACAGATATTATGACACCTGGAATGGACACCATTATTGATATGGTGTCTCATATGCCTAAAAAAGAGCGCCTCCCACAGGAGTCTGTTCCTGAGACCGAGCCGCCTCAAGATTCCCCTAGTGACAAGCAAGCACAGCATGCTGGTGTCAAAAACACAGCAACCACTTTAAACGGACGTTACGGCCAGCAAATTTCTTTTGGTTTTAATGACCAAATTGCCTTTGTAAAAGAGTTGTTCAATGGGGAAGAGGACAGTTTTAAAAGGGTCGTTTCTCAATTGAATACCATTGCGTCTCAAGAGCGCGCAATGTCTTTTATTGGCCATTTAGTAAAGCCAGAGTACAACGATTGGAAGGGTAAAGAAGCTTATGAAAAAAGATTCATTGACCTAATCTCCCAGAAATACCGTTAACCAAATTGATTAGAAAGACCCTATGTCTAAACTGTACTTAGTTCCTACGCCTATTGGCAATTTAGAAGATATGACCATTAGAGCTATAAGGATTTTAAAAGAGGTTTCACTTATTTTAGCAGAAGACACCAGGACAAGTGGAAAGCTACTCAAGCATTTTGAAATTGAAACGCCCATGTTTTCTCACCACATGCACAATGAACACAAGACTGTGGCTGTTTTGGTCAACAGAATGAAAGCAGGGGAACCTATGGCGCTTATCTCAGACGCAGGTACTCCAGCCATTTCTGATCCAGGATTTTTACTTTCTAGGGCATGTATAGAAGCTGGGGTTGCTATTGATTGTTTGCCCGGAGCCACCGCCTTTGTTCCTGCACTTGTGAACAGTGGTTTGCCCAATGATAAATTTATCTTTGAGGGCTTTTTACCCGTAAAAAAAGGAAGACAAACCCGTTTGACTTTTCTTCAAGAAGAATCCCGAACCATCATTTTTTACGAATCTCCCCACAAATTACTCAAGACATTACAGGATTTTTGCACTTATTTTGGCCCAGAGAGACCTTTGAGTGTGTCTAGAGAAATCACCAAGTTATTTGAAGAGACCATTCGAGGCACAGCACAGGAAGTTTTAGACCACTATACCGCCCATCCCGCAAAAGGAGAAATAGTGATTGTAGTAGGAGGCAAGCCAAACCTAAAAGCCCCTAAAAAGTGAGCGCTGCATGGGTTATTTCTCTTTTCACGATTGTCGTAGTTTATTTTTTAGACCAATCCAAAAACAAAGCGCTTGCAGCGGTATTTGACTGGATTCCAGCAGTACTTCTGGCCTATGTAATTCCGGCCTTAATTTCGTATTTTTTCTCTGTAGACTACAGCGCAGACGCCATTCACGGCTTTAGTAAAACATGGGTCATTCCTATGGCTATTGTCGCTGTGATGAGTAGCCTATCATTTGCTCAATTAAAGGCTATTGGTTTTAAGCCCATAGTTTTGTTTGTAATTGGGTCCGCCATTATTGCCCTATTTCCCGTAGTTTTTGCTTGGGGATTTTTAGATTCCGACCTGGTGCAAAATCAATGGATTAAAGCCAATTATTGGAAAGGTATTCCACCCATTGTAGGCAGTTGGATAGGGGGGAGTACCAGCCAATTGGTCCTAAAAGAATTGGCAAAAACCTCGGAGAGTCTTTTTTTACAAGTATTGGTCATAGACACTGTTTTGGTCAATATTTGGACCATATTCATGTTTCAGATCATTAAAAAGAGCCATAAATTAAATACTTTTTTTAACATTTCAGACAGGACTATTCCAATACCTATCGCTGCGGAAAGCCAAAAGAAACTTCCCTGGTATTGGGTACTTGCCCTACTCATTTTAGGGGTTTTTCTTGTAGAAATCTTCTTGACTATTTTCGTGGTTAAAGTGATTGCCTTGTCTTTATTGGGATTATTGGTGAGCCATTTTATTCCCAGATGGAATTATGCTTTTGCCCTTCGATTGGGAGGCGTTTTGATTATAGTGGTCATGGCCATTTTAGGACTTAAACTTCAGTTTACGGCCTTGTCAATGCCCCTTGAATTTATAGGGTTTTTAGTCCTTTGGATTTTTGTTCATTTTATAGGAATGGTATTGGCAGCCAAGGCTTTAAACCTTCATTTGGCTTGGGTGCCTATTGCGAGCATGGCCAATGTAGGCGGTATTGCTACCGCTCCAGCAGTAACAGCGGCTTATGAAAAAAAATGGATGCCCCACGCCATTGTTTTGGCTATTCTAAGTATGGCTACAGGGACCTTTTGGGGCATGATCACCATTTTTCTTTTTCAACAGCTTTTTAAGGTTTAAAAACGCAGGGTTTTTTGTACTTTTAAGTGTTCATAAAAACAGTAAAAAATGAAAAATTTAGTGACCACAAAATGGCTTGGAGGTATGGCTTTTGAAAGCGACAATCCCTCAGGGCATACCATAAAAATAGATGTAGATGCAGAAAACGGAGGAGAGAATTCAGGCCTAAGACCAAAAGCGCTTATGCTGAGCTCCCTAGCTGGATGTTCTGGATTGGACGTAGCGTCATTAATGAAAAAAATGAAATTAGAGGTGCGTGCTTTTGAGATTCAAACAGAAGCCAATCTAACAGATGAGCACCCTAAATTCTATGATGCAGTCACTATTTCGTATCATTTTTTTGGGTCTAATTTAGTAGAAGACAAGCTTCAGAAAACAGTAGACCTTTCTGTGGAGCGTTACTGTGGTGTTATGGAAATGTTTAGACAGTTCGCCAAATTAGAGATAAAGACTGTTTTTCATCACGAATAAGTCCTTTTAGAAAAATATTGACCTCAAATGCACCTGCTGCAATTTTACAGTGAGGCCATGCATTAATCCTGCCTTATATCATAATGAATTGGATCGAAATACCCCTTAGGGCCCCAGAAAGAATAAAGGAGCTAAGCGAATCGCTTGGTATTTCTAACGTACTGTCCCGGCTTTTAATCCAAAGAGGCGTTTCAGATTTTAATGCTGCCAAAACTTTTTTTAGGCCCGAAATGTCTCAGCTCCACTCCCCCCTTCTCATGAAGGATATGGCGCTTGCTGTAGCACGAATCATACTCGCTATGGAACGCGAAGAGTCTATTTTAGTCTATGGAGATTATGATGTAGATGGCACCACAGCGGTGGCCTTAGTCGCAGATTATTTACAACAGTATTATCATAAAGTAGCTACTTATATTCCGGACCGTTATGAAGAGGGCTATGGCGTGTCTTATCAAGGCATAGATTTCGCTAGCGAAAACGACATAGGGCTTATTATTGCATTAGACTGCGGCGTAAAAGCCATAGATAAAGTAGCTTACGCAAAGGAAAAAGGAATTGATTTTATAATTTGTGACCACCATACGCCTGGCCCTATTTTACCAGATGCCGTAGCCGTGTTAGACCCCAAAAGATCAGATTGTAATTATCCCTACAAAGAACTTTGTGGTTGTGGCATTGGATTTAAGCTCATACAGGCCATTTCCATGGCTTTGGAAGCCTCAGAAGAAGTGGTTTACCCTTATTTAGATCTTGTAGCCACCGCTATTGGAGCAGATATTGTTCCTTTAGATGGTGAAAATCGGACCCTGGCATTTTTAGGTTTATTACAAATAAATAGCCACCCAAGACCAGGATTTAAAGCATTTTTAGAGAACTTTAAAAAGCCCGTTGTTACCCTCACTGACCTTAATTTTACGGTGTCTCCAAGAATTAATGCCGCTGGTAGAATGGTTCACGGCGCACATGCCGTAGCGCTATTACAAACAAAAGACATGGCACAAGCCAAGCAAATGGCCGCCGCAATTGAGGACAATAACACAGAGCGAAGAAGTTTAGATCAGTATATCACAGACAACGCTTTAAAGCAGATCGCTGGAGATTTGGAAACCACCAATGCCACCACAGTAGTTTACCAGCCAGATTGGCACAAAGGAGTTATTGGTATTGTAGCCTCTAGACTCATAGAAACCCACTACAGGCCCACCCTTGTTTTTACCAAAAGCGGTCATGTATTGGCGGGTTCAGCAAGGTCTATTAAAGGATACGACGTATACAAAGCCATTGAAGCTTGTAGCGAGCACCTCATTCAGTTTGGGGGTCATATGTATGCCGCTGGGCTTACCTTGGCTCCTGAAAAATACGATGATTTTAAAAATGCCTTTGAAAGCTACGTTTCTACTACTTTAGATTCCGCATTAAAAATCCCTCAAATTAATATAGACAGCCCGCTGTCTTTTTCAGAGATTAGTCCTAAATTCATTAGAATCTTAAAACAAATGGCTCCTTTTGGTCCTGAAAATCCCATTCCGGTATTTAAAGCAACAGGCGTTTATGACACAGGTTATGCAAAAGTGATTGGGGCAGATCAAACCCACCTCAAGGGAACGCTTACCCAAGATGGCACGACAAAGATTAATTTTGTGGCCTTTAAAAAGGCCGATGCCTTAGCACTTCTCTCCCATCAAAAAAAGGTGGACATTGTTTTTAATATATCAGAAAATTTTTGGCAAGGACAAACCACCATACAATTACAATTATTGGATATAAAGCCCCATAAAGGCTAGGACATCTTTATTGGGCAGTTTGGAGCTTTAAAGAGGTTCCGTCATAAACTCCATAGGTGTAGTGAGAGATCCAATCTCCGGTGTTTACGTAGGTCGCATTTTCTGCTACAGCGATCTCTAAGGGTAAATGTCTGTGGCCAAAAACAAAGAAATCATAGTGTTGCTCTGTGAGCTTTTTCTTAGCGTACTGTACCAACCATTCCTGGTCTTCTCCTAGAAACACCACATCTTCTTCTCCAGAAATGAGCTTATTTTTAACAGAGAGATAATGACCTAATGCCACACCAATATCTGGGTGTAGCCATTTGAAAAACCACTTAGCTATTGGATTGGTAAAAACTTTTTTCATTCTTTTAAAACCTTTGTCTCCAGGACCAAGCCCGTCTCCGTGACCGATTAAAAAAGTTTTATTTTCAATAATAAATTCTTGGGGTTTGTGAAATACTTGAATTCCTAATTCTTCTTCAAAATACCCATGCATCCATAAATCATGATTTCCCACAAAGTAATATATAGGGATTCCAGCATCTGAAAGTTCTGCTAGTTTTCCAAGCGTTCGGGTAAACCCTTTAGGAACAACTGTCTTGTACTCAAACCAAAAGTCAAAAAGATCTCCTAAAAGAAAAATAGCAGCAGCAGAATCTTTAATAGTATCTAGCCAAGAAACAAATTTCTTTTCCCTAGGCAAACTTTCTGCAGCGCAGGGTGCTCCGAGATGATTGTCACTGGCAAAATAGATTTTTTTACCGTTTGTAAGGGGTATTTCCTGTTTCATAAAGCCTAAAGATAGTAAACAGCTAGTTATCTGAGGCAAACCATTCCGCAAACGAGCTGTCTGTTTCTTGAAGCCTCAAAGAGAACAAGGCAATGTTTTTTGGCAATCTGGCTTTAATTTTATCTGCAAAATCCAGCACCATATTTTCTGAGGTTGGTTGGTAGTTTGCTAAAATCACAGCGTGTCCTCTGTTAGTAAGCTCTTTTGCCAACTCTATGTGAGGGGTGTTTTTATTAAATACTGTGGCGTGGTCAAATACATCTACCACCTCTTCTTTGACAATTTTTTTTAAGTCTGAGAAGTCAATCACCATACCTAGTTTTACAGCCCCTTCTTCTTCTATAGGGCTTCCAATGACTGTCACAGACAGTTTATAGCTATGGCCGTGAACATTTCTGCATTTTCCGTCGTAGCCAAATAAGGCGTGGCCGGTTTCAAAACTAAACTGTTTGGTAATTCTAATTTTGCTCATGAGAAAAGTTTAAGTTGCAAAGGTATTCTTTTTGCAAAACCAATGCTTAATTGAACTACATTTATCTGTTCTTTTAAATATTGTAAGTGGCTGCATTGTACCGCGAAATGGACTTTGAACTAGACCCATTGTTCGAAACCATTATTTCAGATTTAATGACCCAAGACTACAGTGTTGTGGATCATTTTATAGACCCTAAAACGGTGTCTCTTTTGAGGAATTCTCTCTTGGCTCACTTTGAGGAGGATCGTTTTAAAAAAGCAGCCATTGGAAGTAAAACCAATGAAGTCATAGCGGCGGCTATCCGTGGAGATTATATCTTGTGGATAGATGAAAAGGTCCAGACCCAAGTAGAGACTTTGTTCTTTAAAAGATTAAATGATTTGGTGGCCTATTTGAATAGGACCTGTTTCCTAGGTATTCTTCAGACAGAATTTCATTACGCACTGTATCCTACAGGCACAGGATATAAAAGACATTTAGACAGCTTTCAAAACGACAACAAAAGAAAGCTCTCTATTGCTTTTTATTTGAATTCTGAAGATTGGTCGCAAACAGACGGAGGCGCATTAGCCCTTTATCTTGAAGGGGATCAAAGTGAGGAGCAGACCATACTTGTAAATCCTATTGCTGGTAGAATGGTTATTTTTGAAAGTCAAAAAATCCCTCACGAGGTATTAATAGCACATAGAGATAGGCTCAGTATTACCGGATGGCTTAAAACCAGTTAACTATTTTCGTTTAAATTTTTTTTTGTTTCTAAATTTATTGAAAAAATATATCACACCTACGACTAAAGCGAGGGCAGCGAACAGAAAGTTTTGATTCATGGTACTATTTTATAAATGATTTGAATGCAGCTTGTGCTTGTTCTGTTAAAGCGAGCGCTGCTGTTTCTGTAGCATTAGCATCTAATAGCTCAGCCCAATGATCGGTCCCTTGCCAAGCTGTTTTTTTTATTTGATGAAGGGCTTCTTTACTGTATTGGGTCAGGGCCAAAACCCATGTATTTGTCTCTGCAGTTAAACTCTCTTGGGTTTTGGAAATTTTGTTGAATAAGCCGTTTTCTAATCCCCACTGTGGGCTTTTCCACAGGCTTGGTTCAAGGCTTAAATCGGTGAATTTGCTTATGCCTACTTTTCTAATCACAGCAGGCGCAATCACTAAAGGGCCAATGCCAATGGATAATTCAGAAAGCCTTAGACCGCTATTTGGACCAGCAATCACATAGTCGCTCGCCGCTATTATTCCAAGGCCACCTCCAACAGCTTTCCCCTGAACTTTGGTTGCGATTATTTTGTTAGACGTTTTCATTTCAAGGATTAAACGGCCAAATCCTTTGAAAAATTCCGCAGCATTTTTCAGGCCTTTTAATGCAGATAAATGCGCTATGGATGCACCTGCACAAAAGGCTTTTTCTCCTCCAGATTGTAGTAGGATTAATTTAACCCCTGAATGCGAATTAAGATTTTTTATACTGCCAGCCATTTCCGCTAACATTTCTGGATCACAAGCATTACTCGCCGGGTGTTGGAAAGTAATGGTGGCAATAGCATTTTCTATATGAGTGTGAACAGTCCCTTTCATAATTGTTTTAAATGTAGGTGTTTTGTTTTAGGGGTAAAAATTTTCTTCGAAATTTCCAGATTAAGGCAAGCCCCCTTGCGACCATCCAACAACCAAAGGCAACCCATATTCCTGTGAGTCCCCAATTCATTTTATTACTCCAGAAAACCAAGGGAACAAAGACACCAAAAGAAGTGAGTAACAATACATTTCTCAAAAATTTCATTTCCCCCAAGCCTTTAAACATTCCGTCTAAAACAAAAGCAACACCATTGGTGGGTAAGCAAATTAACAAAATAAAAAAGACCCCTTCAAAAGCCAGTAAAGTGCCTTCGTTTTCCGAAAACAGCCCCCCTATATTTCTGTAAAATATTGTTCCAATCACCAATAAAATACTTCCCATCACGAAACCAAAAAAAGCTACTTTTTTACCTAATTCCCAGAGCTGGGTATAATTTTTAGCCCCTAATAATTTACCGCCAATACTATTTCCTGCAGTCCCATATCCCTCTATAAAAAAGGCAGAAAACAACCACAGATTGAGCAAAATAGTATGGGCACCAATATAAGTAGTTCCCATAGCAGTAGCCTCTCTTACAGATAAAATAAGGGCTGTATTTAAAGCCAAAGAGCGCACGAAAAGATTGGCGCTCATGCCAATAATATTTTTTAATTCTGGGTGTATGGGCCCTTTTACAATCAGCGGAAAATCAGTCTTTAAAAAGAGCAAGCTCAAGGCAAATACAGCCATTACTATTTGCGAAATTAGGCTGGCCCAAGCGGCCCCTTCTAAAAACATAGGTTCAATAAATCCCTCTATTCCATAAACTAAAATAAAGTCTAATCCAATATTTAAAAAAGCGCCAGTAAGCGCGACTAACATTGGCCATAAAGTATTTTGTAGCCCCCTAAAAACACCAAAAACACCAAAGGTGAAAAGGGTTAATGGAAACCCCCAAATTCTAATACTAAAATATTGCGTACACATTTCAAGCAAAGGGCCCGAGGCGTTCATTAGTTTAAATATCTCTGTTTTAAAAGCCAAGCTTGTAACGAGCACCAAAATACTTATAGAAACATTCACATACATGGCCTGCATGGGCAGTGCTTTAATCCCGTCTAAATTGTCCTTACCCAAATATTGAGAAACCAAAGCAGAAATGGCACTTTGGGTTTGCCCCAATACCCAAACCAACATGGATAAAAATGAGCCTACTATTCCAGCAGCAGCCAATGCTTGAGCACCTTGAATAGGTATATTTCCAACAATAGCGGTGTCTGTTAAAGATAGAAAGGGTTCTGCCACACCAGCAATGGTAGCGGGAATAGCCAAGCGATGAATTCTTTTAAGCGGATTTTCTGTAGCACTCATTATTTTAATTAGTATATAATGGGCAGTTCAAAACAATGAAAAGGGGCTTTACTCTTAATAGGGAAATAAATATCTCCTAATTTAGAGTAGCCTCTTTTGGTGTAGAAAGCCACATTTTTTTCATTTAAACTAAAGGTGTCTAGGCGTACAGAAATAAAACCTTCTTTTTTCGCTTTATTTTCTGCAAAATCCATGAGTTTTTTGGCGTATCCTTTGCCTTGGGCAATTGGGTGCACACAAAGTCTATGGATATACATGTTTTTCCCTGTAGCACACATCCATTGAATGGGTTCGTAAACATGGTCCTTAAAATCACTTATTACAACCGCTCCCAATACCCTTTCTTCTTGTTCAAAAACATATAATTCTTCGCGATCTAGGTCTTTCTGAAATGCCTCTAGACTCGGATAATGCTCATTCCATTGAAATATACCATTTGCTGTCATATGTCTCGCACATGATTGGGTGACTTCTAAAATGAACGGCAGGTCTTTTGCTTTGGCTGGTCTAATCATATAAACTTATCTGTCAGTTCTTATGAGCACCGACGTATTATTAATCACAAATTTATAGTATATTCATGGTAGTTTAATACCTAATTCTAAATATACCTAACATCTCTTTATGAATCATATTCTCGTTCCCATAGGAAGTAGTCCAGACATTCACGAAACCCTTCAATACGCGGTAGATTTTGCGGCGCCTTTACACTCAAAAATATTTGTAATGGAAGTGTATAATGCACCATCTGCACCAGGAACACTGATGAACGTATCTGAAAAAGTGGCACAGCAGAACAAAGCACATTTACTAGAAGTTATTGGTAAAGTAGATCCCAAGGGCTTAGAAATTAAAATAGTCACTTACAACGGAAGTGTGGTAGAAGGGGTTAAAGCCATTGACAAGGAGCTTGGTATAGATCTAATTATCATGGCGCCTAGACAAAACGATATTCAGGATATTTATTATTTAGGCCCTACTTCTGGAAGCATTATTAAACGCACCAATATTCCGACCCTAATTGTGCCCAAAAAAGCGGTATTTAAACCCTTTAAAAATGTATTAACTGCTTTTAAATCTGGCATTCTTAAAACAAATAGAATTTTATCCCCACTTTTGGAGATTCAGAAAAACCACCAATCTAAGGTGTCTCTTTTGCTGGTTAAAACACCAGGATATGCGGAGGAAGATTTAAAAATAAACACCGCATTAATGGACATGAGTAGTCAGGTTAATATGACCCAAAACGCCACAACTTATTTAGGTGTATTAGAGCATTTTAGAGACCAAAAACCAGATCTTTTGTGTGTTTTTAGAAGAAAAAGAGGGTTTTTCACCAATTTATTGGAAAAAAGCACCATTCTGAAATCTGAATTTCACGTGTCTATTCCTGTATTGGTGTTAAGTGTGAAAAAGGATTGACGGAAAAGTTTTTAATGTAACATTTTATATACAAAATTTCACAAACAGAACCACACCAAAAGATGCATTCCACTGAAAACAACAAACAATTTGAATCAATAGATGAAGAACAATTACCAGTAGCCAAGCATAGACTTCACGATTGGACTCACTTTGCTGGTTTATATGCTGCAGAACATGTTGCGGCAACAGAATTTGTTATTGGTGCTACTTTTGTAGCGCTAGGGGCTAAGACTATTGATATTATCTTTGGCCTTTTGATTGGTAATATTCTTGCCGTTTTGAGCTGGAGATTTATTACATCTCCTATAGCGGTAGACACCCGATTAAGTCTTTACACTTATTTAAATAAGATCGCAGGAGATTCCATGACCAAGCTATACAATTGGGCCAATGTCATTATATTTTCAGTTATTTCTGCAGCAATGATAACCGTATCTTCTACCGCTGTTCGATTTGCTTTTAATATTCCAGCCCAGCTCGATTGGTATCCCACCAATGCATGGTTTATTTTAATTGTTATTGCAGTAGGTATAGTAGTTGTATCCATAGCCCTTTACGGCTTCAATGCAGTCTCTGATTTCTCTAGTTTGTGCGCCCCTTGGCTTTTTGTAATGTTTACAAGTGGAGCAATGGTCCTTTTACCTGCTTTGTCATTGGACATATTGGGTAAAACATTGCCGTCAGGGCTGTCAGATTTAATGTCATTGGGAAATCAAAGTGTGTGGACTGGCATAAACAGCGAGGGAAATGCTGGAATTGGATTGGTAGAAGTCATTGGTTTTGGCTGGGCTGCTAACACGATTACTCATTTTGGATTAGTGGACATGGCCTTGCTAAGGTTCGCTAAAAAGAAGAATTATGCTTACGCATCGAGTACAGGCATGATGTTTGGCCATTATGTGGCTTGGATAGCTGCCGGAATTATGGGGGCAGGTGCTGCTGTTATTTTAGGAAAGTCTATTGTATCGCTTGACCCAGGAGATGTAGCATATTACGCCCTTGGCTTATCTGGATTTGTGATTGTAATTGTAGCTGGATGGACAACAGCTATTACAAATTTATACCGAGCAGGTTTAGCTGCTCAGGCTATTTTTTATAATCATTCTCGACAGAAAACCACTATTATAGTTGGATTGGTTACCGTTGTTATTGCTTGTTTTCCCTTTGTGTTTTCGCAAATATTACCTTTACTAACTTATGCAGGACTAATTGTGGTTCCTGTTGGGGCAATTGTTTTTGCAGAACATCAAATTTTTCCTAGAATAGGCTATACCAGATATTGGTCTTTTTATCGGGGACTTAGTTTTAGCACGCCTGCAGTTGCTTCATGGGGATTGGGTTTGTTTTTTGGTTTTGGCCTAAACGCTTTGGATGTCATTTCTTTTTATTACTTGTTTATCCCTACTTGGTTTTTTACAATAGCAGTGTATACCTTTCTTGCCTCCAAGTATGGCGCTAAGAAAAAGTATGTAGCACAAGAAAAAGAGGAGGAAATTCGAAGCCTGGCCATAGAAAGTTTTCAAGAGCAACAAGAAAAAGAGCAAAGACCATTAATTAAAGACATCTCTTTGTTGTCTAAGGGTTTAAAATTTCTTGCAATAATAACATTAATCATTACTCTAGGATTGGCATGTAATGTATTATTTGGGAGTGATCTTGAGACAGATTATATGAAAAACCGTGATCTATTTTATGACTATGGATTCATTTGTACTGTCATTTACTTTGTATCTGCTTATTGGGCATTAAAACGCGGGAAACAAACTACAACTATTTAAGATGAATACACCTGTAAAACTAAATCAGTTAAACCTAATTGAGATAGAAAATCGAATGCCTGTTCCATCTTATTCCAGGACAAATCAGGATATTGACATAATACATATTGGTGTAGGAGGCTTTCATAGAGCACACTTAGCATACTACGTACATTTGCTAAAAAAAGAAGGAGCAAGCACTTCAATTTGCGGAATAGGCCTACGTGAAGGAGACCGTAAAATACAAGACGCACTTATAAACCAAGACTATTTGTACACCTTAATTGTGAAACATCCTAATGGGAAAATAGCACCAGAGGTAATAGGATCTATTGTAGATTTTGAATTAGGTGTGGAGGACCCTGAAGCCGTTATTGAACGCATGGCTTTTAGTAGTATAAAAATTATTTCTCTCACAATTACCGAAGGGGGCTATAATTTTGATCCTGCCACTGGAGAATTCAACTTTGATAATTTAGAGATACAACATGAAATTCGAAACCCCCGAGAGCCCAAAACCATATTTGGCTTTTTAACAGCAGCCCTAAAGCGACGTCGTGACCGTGGCTTGCACGCATTGACCATTTTATCTTGCGATAATATTGAGCACAATGGAGATATGACCCGCAAAATGCTACTCTCTTTTGCAGAAGTACAGGATCCTGAATTAGCCAAATGGATTGCTAAAGAGGTTTGTTTTCCAAATAGTATGGTAGATCGTATTACACCTATTACCACTCCCTCTGATATGGATATGCTTGAAAAAGATTTTCACTTAAACGACGCATGGCCGGTTACTTGTGAACCATTCATTCAATGGGTTGTAGAGGATAAGTTTTCCTCAGGACGACCTGAATTTGAGAGGGTAGGGGTCCAATTTGTTTCTGATGTAGCACCTTATGAGAAAATGAAGTTGAGAATGCTTAACGCAGGTCACTCAGTTTTAGGACTTTTAGGCATCTTACACGGCCATCCAACTATTAATTCATGTGTAGAAGACGAACTTTTTGCGTCTTATTTGCAAACATTCCTAGATAATGAAGCTGCCCCTATTTTAGGCACCATAGAGGGTATGGACATAATAGCTTATGGAAAAAGTCTTTTAGAGCGCTTTGGCAATCCAAATATTAAGGATAGTGTAAACCGAATTTGTATGGAAAGCTCTGCCAAACTTCCTAAGTTCCTGATTTCTACGATTCATGAAAATTTAGCTGTTGGGGGAAGTATAAAATTAGCCACCTTAGTAATTGCCGCCTGGTGTTACTCCTGTGACAAAAAGATAAACCAAAAGGGGCAACCTATAGATATTACAGACGTTCTTAGTAAAGAACTCCATTTAGCTGCAGAACGAACAAAGTCTGACCCATTAGCTTTTATTAAGCAAAAAACTATTTTTGGAGATTTACATAAAAATGAACTTTTCACTAGTTGTTATAAAGAGCAGATACAGAAAATATATCTAGACAACTCTATTAAAAAGCACATGAAAGAGATTTTATCTGACGAGTAGATCCTTTTAAAAATTAATTAGCAGAATCTAATAAATATATTTCTCCATTGAATAGAGTCATATTGTTAATTTTTTTTGTGCGAATTAAAGGTTTGAGATTATAAAAAAAAGTAGTTTCTTTGCTTCGCTTTGGGGGATTAGCTCAGTTGGCTAGAGCGCTTGCCTGGCAGGCAAGAGGTCAGCGGTTCGAATCCGCTATTCTCCACTAAATAAGCATCGGCTTTAGCCTTAAAAAGTAAACCTTCACAGCA
>Ga0209223_10000550_pt1 | contig 43221 bp, 45 predicted proteins | sample COG_06_FD_184750 | JGI IMG/M metagenome (GOLD analysis project Ga0209223, IMG submission 184750) | Pelagic Microbial community sample from North Sea - COGITO 998_met_06 (SPAdes) (version 2) | ecosystem: Environmental > Aquatic > Marine > Neritic zone/Coastal water | place: Helgoland, sampling... | reverse complement strand
ATTGATCAACTAAAAGCATTGCTGGAACCACATGGCATAGAAATCATTGTTGCAGAATTGCCTCACTATAAAGGTCCATCAGATGTTTTTCATTTGATGTCTATCCTTAGTCCTGTCGACAAAGACTTAGCAGTGGTCTATTCTCCTTTAATGCCAATAAACTTTAGAAATGAGTTGATTAACAGAGGCTTTAATTTTATTGAGGTTCCTGATGATGAATTTGAAGCAATGGGCTGTAATGTACTTGCACTTGCTCCTAAAAAATGTTTGATGGTCAATGGCAATCCAGTGACGCAGTCAAGATTAATTGCAGCCGGATGTAAAGTGAATACCTACTCTGGTGATGAAATCAGTTACAAAGGAGGAGGAGGCCCTACTTGCCTTACAAGACCAATGCTTCGAGAAATTTAACCTTGTCAAACGAATACACTTTTATTAGATTGGAGGCAAATCCAACTTAATGAAGAAACTACTTTTTGCTACCATCCTAGCTTTTACTATTCTAACCTGCCTTCAGGGACAAAATCATCACGAACGTTTAGCAAAAATTGATATCGTCTCCTACCAGTTTAACTTAACCATTAATGACAACAACGATGTGATTATAGGCACTTCATTTGTTACTGTTAATTTCAAAAAAGACATTGAAAATTTCACACTTGACCTTTTAAATAAGAATGATGAAGGGAAGGGCATGGATATTTCAAAACTCGAGAATATTTCTGGTGATAAAATTCCATTTTCACATGAAAACGATAAGATCACCTTGCTCGTCAAAGCCAAATCCGGGACAACACAAACATTTAAAATAGATTATGCTGGCATCCCCGCAAATGGCCTTGTCATCTCTAAAAATAAATACGGAGATCGCACATTTTTTGGAGATAACTGGCCGAACAGGGCTTATCACTGGCTACCGACTGTAGACCATCCCTCTGACAAGGCAAAAGTAGAGTGGGTGATTACCGCTCCTAATCATTATCAAGTAATTGGCAATGGAAGGCTCGTTGAACAGACCGACCTTGATGACCATACTAGATTGACAAGATGGAAGACTGATGTACCCCTGGCAACCAAAGTCATGGTTTTTGGGGCAGCTAGATTCGCAGTTGAACAAGTTGGGGAAATATATGATGTACCTGTTTCTAGTTGGGTATATCCACAAAACAGAGCTGAAGGATTTTATGATTATGAACCAGCTTATGACATCATGGATTGGTTCATCAATCATGTAGGTCCATTTCCTTATGTCAAATTGGCCAATGTGCAGTCTAAAACTATGTTCGGAGGAATGGAGAACGCTGGAAACATCTTTTATTCAGAACGCTCGGTCTCAGGTAAAAGAAAGATCGAAGGACTTCTTGCGCATGAAATCGCCCACCAATGGTTTGGCAACTCTGCATCCGAAAGCAGTTGGCACCACTCTTGGCTCAGTGAAGGTTTTGCCACTTACTTTACTAATCTGTACAATGAACAAACTCATGGTAGGGACAAATTGGTAAGCAGTTTAGTGGCTCAAAGAAATGCGGTCATAAATTATAGTGAAAAGGCCTACGTGCCTTTAGTAAACCCTGCCATAACAAATTACATGAAAGTCTTGAGCACCAATACGTACCAAAAAGGAGGCTGGGTATTGCACATGCTAAGAAAAGAATTAGGGGATGAAAATTTCTGGAATGGGATTCGAGCCTACTACAAAAAATATGAGCATTCAAACGCCTACTCGGATGACCTAAGGTCTGTGCTAGAGGAAATAAGTGGAATAGATCTAGAATCATTCTTTAAGCAATGGGTCTACACAGCTGGCCATCCTGATTTTCAATTCGATTGGACACATAATGGATCTAAACTCAACGTTTCTATTTATCAAAATCAAGACATTGCTTTCTCATTTCCATTGGAAGTAGAATTGGTATTTATGGATGGGACTACCCAAAGAGAAATCCTTGAAGTCAATAAATCAAAGCAAACTTTTGAATTTAATGCTGACAAAAAGCCGGCTAAAATAGTGCTTGATCCTGACACATGGCTACTATTTGAAGGCAAAGTGTCAGGTAAATAAGCAGCTACGGCAATGGACTGACTTTTGTTCCGTCCAACCCGTGCGCATTATCAAGACTAAAAATTTTCTGAGAAAATTATTCCTGATCATGAGAACCTTCATGGTTGCCTATATGCTAGGAATCTCTAATATCGTACAAGACGAGACACGTTATATTGAAGACAGCCCAACCAAAATGGAGCATCATGATCAAACTCTCAATGATGAACCGTTCGAGGAACTTAAGAAATAGCTAATAGCTCTGACTGTTTTCCAGCAAAATCGATGCTATCACCTTTGAGTTTACCAATTAACAATTGACCAACAGGTGAAACTGGAGATATGGCAAAAAAGGTTTCCTCTCCTACTTTTAATGCCCCAGCGGAAATAGATAAAAAATAATTTGCATTCGAAGTTTTAACAATACTGCCTAATTCGGCCTCAGCACTGGTCTTATTTGGATTGATCAAGACCAGTGCTTTTTTCATTTTGATGGCTTCTGACAATTGCAAAGACAGTTTTTCCTTCTCCAAATGCATCATGGCCCTTCCAGTTTCATACTTGTCTCCAGCACTACTCTTGGTCTCATTATTAGCAGCAGATTGTGCTTGATTTAAACCATCCTCAGCCATCTTAATACGCTCGTTGACAAGTTGATTACATAATTCGAAAAGGGATTGTTTTAATTCAATCATTGTCGAAATATAACTAACCCTTAGCGCTCGTCGAACCTTATTATTGCAAATATTTTTTCTGCAAGATTGCAAAAGAGCCAATCAACAAAGCCACGATACAGATTAACCCATAGGCCAAATTGGTCAGAGGCCAAGGTTGAATTACTAGGACGGCTATACTTGCGACGGCGCTGCCTCAATTCTAATTTCTGTCTTTAACTGTTTCATGATTTTAATTTTAAATGTCTACTACAAATCACGCAAAACAGGCTACCTCAGGATGAGCAATTAATGCCAATGAATTGTCATTTCATGCCAATTGCCTTAAATTGGCCAAATGGCATTCAACGGTCGTTTCGTTTTAAGCATAATTCACTTTGCGGGAAGACAGGGAGTCGCGATGAAAGATTTATTCACTGCCGCCGGAAAAAATGAAAATGAGCTCTGTCAGGAAGATTGTACACTAGATCATCAAAAATTTAATAGTGTCCTCGAACAAGCTGTATTTAAATCAAAAAATCCTTTCTTCGGACTTCATTTTGGTGAATCGATGAATATGACTTCTGCTGGACTGATTGCTCAAATTACGCAGACCTGCGAAACAATAAAACAAGGATTGGAATATGCATGTGAATTTGCTCAATTAGCCTGTAGTTCACTTCCAATGACACTCACCGAAGAGAAGAAATGGTATAAATTGAGCATGCAGCCAAATGCGACTTGGGCTAAGGATTCAAGTTTAGCAGTGAAACATACTGTGGATGGCACATTAGTTTTTACGATTAATGAGTTTCATCAACTCACTAGAAATAAGCATTTTCCAATTAAAATCAACCTGCCCTTTGAGCAGCCAACTGATCGTTCTGATTACGAAAGTGCGTTAAATTGCCCAATACATTTTGGGCAAAATGAAATTGCTCTGTTCTTTAAAAAAGAGCACCTTGAAGAAAAGGTCATAACAAGCGATTATAATTTACTTAGGGTATTAGTTGCCCATGCGGAAGAAAAAATTTCCAAAATCAATCAGTCAACTGGTTTTTTCGAACAAGTAAAAGCCTCAGTGGCTAACCTCATAAAACCAGAATTCCCTACTATAGAACAAGTGGCAAGTCATTTGAATGTGAGTGTTCGTACGTTACAAAGAAGGCTTTCTGAAGAGCAACATACTTTTAAAGAAATCATCGAAAGCCTTCGCAAGGAATTTGCATTTTCGTATTTAAAGAACCCAGCATTAAGCATTAATGAAATTGCGTATTTATTGAGTTATAATGATGCTAGTGGCTTTATTAGGTCATTTAAAAGGTGGACAGGGAAAACGCCTAATGAATTTCGAAATAGCTAAGGTTTTACCTTATCGAGTGCCTTAAAGAATTCCTTCATCTCATCCAAAGTCCCGATGCTTACCCTACACCATTGTTGTCCTTTAAACTCCCAACTTCTGATGCCTACACCTTCATTGGCCATTGATTGAATGTATTCATCTCCCCTCATTTTAATTGGAAACACCATGAAACTTGTAACTGAGGCAGAAGGTTCATAGCCTCTCTTTTTCAATCCCTCTGTAGTAAAATACCTAGCATCTGCCGTTTTCTTCCTGCAAAATGACAAAAAATCAACGTCTTGATAACTCACCATGGCACCCTTCATCGAAGGTCGGCTCATAGTAGTCATTGAATTCCTAAATTTTTTCATCTTAGCAATAAGTTTTTCATTACCCACCGCATACCCTACTCTTAAACCAGCAAAGCCATGAAGTTTAGAGAATGTCTTACAAATTACTACATCATACCCTTCTTTGACCAAGTCAATCATTGAGTTATTTTCCTGAATTCTTGGATCCAGGAATTCATTATAAGCCTCATCAACAAAGACCGGCACTCTTTTAGACACTCGTTTACAAAATTCTCTTAATTCGTCTGGATTCTGTAATGAACCTGTTGGATTATTAGGATTGCAAACGTACATCAGACCGGTTTCAGAATCAATGGCATTTTCCATTCCAGCCAAATCTTCTATCAGTTCTCCGTTAACATCTATTTGTTTCCAATCACAGCCAACGGCTTCTGCATTTCTAAGTAAATTCTCAAAGGTTGGAAATGCAGAAACCATGTTGCCTTTCTCTAAGCCAAACGAAAGTGCAGTGAGTTGTAAGAGTTCCATGGATCCAGCTGAAAGAATAACATTGTTGTCATTCACTCCAATTTTATCAGCCATGAATGTTTTAAACTCACGCCCTAGGCTTGAGCCGTACAAATTGGCATTTCCATTAAACTCTTTTATATAAGCTGCTTTAGCTTTTTTTGATTGGCCGTAAGGATTTTCATTGGCGTTCAGTTTAGCTTTTAGTGGGGCATCGATTAAATAATCACCTACCCATTCTCCAGTCTGAAAACTTAAACTTGGTTTAACCAAAGCAGAATTGGCATTGACCTTAAGGCCAAAGGTTAGTCCTGCCGACATTAAAGCTCCTGCTTTTAGCCAATCTCGTCTGTTGATGTTTCTTCCAGCCATAATTCAAATATTTAGTTAAGGTACCGATTTAAAGAACGCTTATCAAAACTTATTGATAACCTACGTAAAGATCAAAACTTGCTAAATGAGTTTTTAGAATCGAGCCGCTAATAAAAGACTGAGGTCTTTGAAAGGCAGGTTATATTTTCTCGCAATAGCAAGGTTGGTAATACTTCCTTTATAACCATATACACCAGCATTAAACCATTTATGGTGATAGATCATTTCACCTATTCCACCTGCATCTACTACTTTCAAAAGAATAGGTGTCAAAATATTACTCAAAGCTGTTGTAGAAGTCCTTGCTGCTCGAGAAGCTATATTAGGAACACAGTAATGAATGACATCATGCACTTTAAAAGTTGGCGCGGTATGCGATGTTATTCGTGAAGTCTCGATGCACCCACCTTGGTCTATAGAAACATCAATAATCACTGAACCTGGTTTCATATTCATAACCATATCTTCAGTAAGCACACACCTTGCACGGCCTTTATCGGCCCTAACAGCACCGATGACAACATCTGTAGATCTCAAAGACTGACTTAGGGTGATCGTGTCAATTGACGAAGTAAAAACTTGGTTGCCTAGCTTATGCTTAATCCTTCTTAGCTTATAAATTTCATTATCAAAGATTCTGACCTCAGCGCCTAAACCTATGGCCGCTCGAGCGGCATATTCAGCAACAGTTCCTGCCCCTAGAATCACTACTCTTGTAGGTGGCACGCCTGTAATTCCTCCTAAAATAATCCCTCTTCCGCCTTTTACACTACACAATAATTCCGCTGCAATAGGAACTACTATACTTCCTGCCAATTCACTCATCGCATTGACAATTGGCAATCCCCCCACTTTGTCCTCTATCATTTCAAAGGCTACAGCGGTTATCTTTTTTCTTCTTAAGGCTTCGAAATATTCAGTATTCGCATTTCCCAATTGTAACGCTGATAAAAAAGTAGTGCCAGGCTGCATCATTTCAATTTCTTCCAGCGTAGGTGGCTCAACTTTAACTATTACATCCCCTTCAAATGCCTCTTTTTTAGAGTATAAAATCTGAGCACCAGCTTCACTGTATTCATTGTCATCGAAATTCGACTGTTTACCCGCACCTTGTTCAACAAAAACTTCCTGGTCATTATTCACCAAAATACCACAAGCTGCAGGAGTCAATCCTACACGATTCTCTTGAAGTGAAACCTCATTGGGCACACATATCCTTAGTGACTTACTCCCTTTCTTTGCTCTGAGTAATTTCTCTTGCGGGTATAAACTGCTTCCCTTTACCAAATCGGCAAATCCTGACTTATCTATATCATCCATGCTTACTTAATTTGAAGCTCCTGGTTCTATCTTCATTTTCTAGAATGTCAATTCTTACAAATTGCTCTGGCAAAATTGACTCAATATTTTCTGGCCATTCGATCAGGCAAATATTTCCTGAATCAAAATACTCTTCAATTCCTATGTCATAAACCTCCTCGATATTTTCGATTCTATAAAAATCGAAATGGTAAACCTTTTCGTCTTTGTCGGTGAGGTATTCATTAACGATTGAAAAAGTAGGGCTTTGAACTTCATCAATTATCCCTAATTCCTTGCAAATTACCTTAATGATAGTTGTTTTACCTACGCCCATTTCGCCCAAAAACAACCATATTTCGTTACTCGAAGCATACGCGATAATCTTTCTTGCAACATTGTCCAAATCACCCAGTGAACTAGAAGAAAAGGTTTGTTCTTTCGGCATTAGGCCCTCTTCGAATTTAGTGAAATTATAGGAATTATCATTTCTTCAAGAGAAATCCCCCCGTGTTGAAAAGTATCTCTGTATAGATTTACATAATGATTATAGTTATTCGGGTAGGCGAAAAACAAGTCTTCAGTAGCAAACACATAGGCCGTTGACACATTAGGTTTCGGAAGATGAAGGTTTTCCGGTGAACGTTCTACATATACATCTCTTGACTCTTTGAAATTCAAGTTTTTACCCAACTTGTACCTTAAGTTCGTATTTACATCGCGATCCCCAACTATTTTAAAAGGCTTCTTGACCCTGTATGTTCCATGATCTGTAGTGATAATCACTTTCCCTTTTTTCTCATAAATCAATTTCAAAAAGTCAAAAAGTGGTGAGTGCTGGAACCAAGATTTTGTTAAAGATCGGTAAGCCGACTCGTCAGGCGCCAGTTCTCTAATCATCCGCATGTCTGTTCTAGCGTGTGATAACATGTCTACAAAATTATAAACCACGACATTCAAATCATTTTGTAGCAGGTTATTAAAATTATCATTCAGCTGTTTGCCTTGTTGCGCATGAATGATCTTATGATAACTGTGTTTGATATCCAGTCTTTCTTTTTTGATTTGACGCCTGATAAATTCATCCTCATGCTTGTTCTTGCCATCATCATTGTCCTCACCTACCCAAATATCAGCATCCTGCTTTGCCATTTCCAACGGTAATTTTCCAGAGAAAATCGAATTCCTCGCGTATGCCGTTGTAGTTGGTAGGATTGAGTAATAAGCATCCTCTTCTATCAAATTGAAGTACTCTAGGATGTCTTCCTCAATTACTTTCCACTGATCAAACCTTAAATTATCAATGACAATGAAAAACAATGGATCTTCCCCAAGGTGTGGAAAAACCTTTTTCTTCATTAAGTTATGAGAAAGCAGTGGCCTCTCGATATTTGGATTATTAAGCCAGTCTTCATAATTGTTAATCACGAAATCAGCAAAATTGGCATTTGCCTCTACCTTTTGCATCTCCAATATCTCAGACATGCTTTTGTCTTCCGTCTCGTCAATCTCCAGCTCCCAAAAAACTAATTTCTTAAAGATCTCCACCCATTCATGATGGTCAATCTCATCATTATAAGCCATGCTGATATTTCTGAAATTCTGCTGATATTGAGAATTGGTCCTTTCCGTTACCAATCGCTTATTGTCCAGAATCTTCTTCACAGACATTAAAATCTGGTTCGGATTAACCGGTTTAATCAGGTAATCGGCAATCTTCGAACCAATCGCCTCCTCCATTATACTTTCCTCCTCACTTTTTGTGATCATGACAATGGGTAATGCTGGCTTCGCTCCTTTGATATAATTCAGCGTTTCAAGCCCTGACATACCAGGCATGTTTTCATCAAGAAAAACAATATCGAAGTGTTTGTTCTCGCATTCTTCAATGGCATCCGCTCCACTTGCCACCGGTGTGACATCGTAACCACGGTCATTCAAGAAAAGGATATGTGGCTTCAATAAGTCAATCTCATCGTCTGCCCACAAAATATTATATCTTTGCATAGTTCAGTTGTAGCAACAAAGCCGAATTTAAAGAAATAAAGCACAAAATTTGAACAAGAAGAAGATTATCAACGACCCTGTTTATGGTTTTATAACTATTAGAAGTGAACTCATTTTTGATATTATAGACCATCCTTACTTCCAGCGACTTCGAAGAATCAAGCAACTAGGTCTCACAGACTTAATTTATCCTGGCGCACACCATACACGTTTCCACCATGCGATTGGTGCTATGCACTTAATGACAGGTGCTTTAGAAAACTTAAGGAACAAAGAAGTTGAGATTACTGATGATGAATTTGAGGCTGCTCAAATTGCTATTTTATTACATGATATTGGCCACGGACCATTTTCTCATGCTCTAGAATACAGCCTATTAGAAGAAATCAATCACGAAGAAATATCTAAGCTCATTATCATTGAGCTTAATAAAAATTATAATGGTCAATTATCGATGGCCCTTGATATTTTTAATGGAACACATCAAAAAACCTTCCTTCATCAACTCGTTTCAAGTCAACTTGACATTGATAGGATGGACTATTTGATGAGAGATAGTTTTTTCACTGGTGTTTCTGAAGGTACAATTGGAGCGGAGAGAATTATAAAAATGCTTGATGTAAAAAACAACAAATTAGTTGTTGAAGAAAAAGGCATTTATAGTATCGAGAATTTCCTGAGTGCTCGAAGGCTGATGTATTGGCAAGTCTATTTACACAAAACAAGTGTCAGCGCTGAAAAAATGTTGATATCAATTATCAGACGTGCCAAGGAAATGAAAAATTCTGGTGCAGCACTTTTTGCTAGCCCTTCGTTAGAAGTCCTTTTAAATCAAAAAATTGGTTTAAAAGATTTCTCTACAAATAAATTTGTTCTCGAGTCTTTCTTAAAACTTGATGATTATGACATTTGGGGAGCAATCAAGATTTGGGCCGATCATGATGACCCGATCATTTCAAAACTTTGTAACATGCTTTTGAATAGAAATTTATTCAAAATTAAACTGACCACTTCGCCCCCTGATGCTGCTGAAATTGCAATAATTGAAAATGCAATTTTGGATCAGTATCAAATTGAAAAGAAAGATTTACCCTACTTTTTCTCTCATGGGAAAGTGACAAATTCGGCTTATAAAGCGTCTCAAGGAGAGATTTCAATTTTATCAAAATCCGGACAAGTGAGGGACGTAGTAAATGCAGCAGATTTGCCTAATATTAAGGCAATGAGCAAAATGGTAAGTAAATTTTATCGTTGCTGGCCAAAAGATATATCTTTGTAAAACTCAAATATCCTAGCATGGAATTAACAATTGATCAGGTTGCACAACTGATTGGAGGTCAAGTAGAGGGTGATGGCACAGCCGCACTTAATAGATTAGAAAAAATTGAGGAAGCTTCTCAAGGGAGTATTGCTTTTTTAGCCAATTTAAAATACATCGAATTCATATACACCACAAAGGCCAGTGCGGTAATTGTCGCTAATGATTTCGAACCAAGCAAAGCCTTCACTACAACATTAATTAAAGTAGAAGATCCTTATACTGCCTTTAGTGCCTTACTTGCTGAATACGAAAAGCTCTTAAAAGTATCAAAATCAGGAATTGAAAATCCATCATTTCAAAGTGATTCTTCAAAATTTGGGGATAATGTTTATCTCGGTGCCTTTTCACATTTAGGTGAAAATGTAAAACTTGGCGACAATGTTAAGATTTATCCAAATGTGGTTATTGGAGACAATGTAACCATCGGAAACGACACAATTATTCATGCAGGCGTACAGATTTATGCAAACTGTGTCGTAGGTAGTTCATGTACAATCCATTCAGGAGTGGTAGTGGGTAGTGCCGGATTTGGTTATGCTCCACAATCTGACGGTACATTTATGCATGTGCCTCAAGTTGGGAATGTCATCATTGAAGATTTCGTGGACATTGGTGCTAACACAGTAATTGATTGTGCTACAATGGGTTCAACAATTGTTCGATCTGGTGTGAAGCTTGACAACCTTGTTCAAGTAGCTCACAACGTAGAAATAGGTAAAAACACTGCTATAGCGGCACAGGCCGGAATTTCTGGCAGTGCTAAGATTGGAGAAAATTGCCAAATTGGAGGGCAAGCAGGGATTACTGGACATTTAATATTAGCCAATCGAATTACCATTGGACCACAATCAGGGGTGCCTAAAACAATTAAAGAAGAGGGTGGTATCTATTTTGGAAGCCCAATTATGGACCATCGAGAATTCCTAAAAGTGAGCATTGTTCTAAAAAGACTACCAGAATTAGTTCGAAGAGTCACACAACTGGAAAAAAACTCTTAAATTTGCGCGACTTTTTGCAATAATGATGTACACAAAACAACATACTATAAAAGAAGCTGTTACGGTTTCTGGAGTAGGTTTACACACAGGGGTTGATGCCAACATGACATTTCTACCTGCCGATCCAAATCATGGAATTAAGTTCCAACGCATTGACCTTCCCAATCAACCCATTGTTGATGCAGATGTAGACTATGTTGTTGACCTTTCTCGCGGTACGACAATCGAACATAATGGCGCCAGAATAAATACAGTAGAGCACACACTAGCGGCTTTAGTTGGTTTACAAATTGACAATGTCATGATCCAGCTAGACGGACCTGAACCACCAATAATGGATGGTAGCTCTAGGATGTTCATTGACGCATTAGAACAAGTTGGCTGTGTTGAGCAAAATGCATTAAGAAATTTTTTCGAAGTAACGGAGAGTATCTCCTACAAAGACAAAGAGAGAGATGTTGAGATTGCTGCATTGCCACTAGATGACTATCGCGTCACGGTAATGGTTGATTACAATTCTCCAGTATTAGGAAGTCAGCACGCTTCATTGACAGACATTAATGACTTTAAAACAGAAATTGCATCCAGCAGGACATTTTGTTTCCTACATGAACTGGAAATGCTTTATAAGAACAACCTTATTCAAGGTGGTGATTTAAACAATGCAATTGTAATTGTTGACCGTGTAGTCGAGGATGATGAGTTAGACTATTTGGCTGGTCTTTTTAACAAACCTAAAGTAGAGGTGAAGAAAGAAGGTATTCTTAACAACGTTGAGCTCAGACATAAGAATGAACCGGCAAGACATAAACTGTTAGATGTAGTAGGAGATTTAGCATTGGCAGGAAGACCAATTAAAGCTCAAATTATGGCGGCAAGACCGGGACATGCTGCAAATGTTGCCTTCGCTAAAAAACTAAAAAAAGCAATGAAGGCTGAAAAAAATTCAGTTCCATTGTATGATCCTTCCGTTAAACCCGTTTTGGACATTAATGAAATCAAGGACATATTGCCACATCGGTATCCTTTCCTATTAATCGATAGGATCATTCATTTGGATGGGAAAATGGTAGCTGGTATTAAGAATGTGACAATTAACGAACCTTTTTTTCAAGGACATTTTCCTGGCAACCCTGTCATGCCAGGAGTACTCCAAGTAGAGGCTATGGCTCAGATTGGTGGTATCTTGGTGTTAAACACTGTTCCTGATCCTGAGAATTATACACCTTACTTTTTAGGAATTGATAAATGTAGGTTTAGAAAAATGGTAATTCCGGGAGATACAATTAAATTTAAATGTGAGCTTACCGCTCCAATTAAAAGAGGCATTGCCAAAATGAACGGATTTGCCTACGTAGGGAACACATTAGTATGTGAAGCCGAAATGACTGCTAGAATCGTAAAGAACTCATGAATCAACCACTCGCATATATTCACCCGCAAGCAAAAATTGCACGTAACACTGTGATTGAACCGTTTGCTTCTATTAGTAAAAACGTTGTCATTGGCGAAGGTTCTTGGATTGGATCCAATGTTACGATAATGGAAGGCGCTCGAATCGGCAAAAATGTCAGAATCTTTCCTGGAGCAGTGATCTCTGCTATACCACAAGACCTAAAATTTGGTGGAGAGGATAGTATACTGGAAGTTGGTGACAATACGGTTATTCGAGAATGCTGTACATTGAACAGAGGTACTGAAGCAACACTCAAAACAATAATTGGAAAAAATTGCTTAATAATGGCTTATACACACGTGGCACACGATTGTGTAATCGCTGATAATTGCATTTTAGTTAATGCAGTGCAATTAGCGGGTCATGTAACAATAGATGAGTATGCAATTGTAGGTGGTGCTGCTGCTGTGCATCAATTCGTCAAAATTGGAGCACACACTATGGTTTCAGGTGGTTCTTTAGTTAGAAAGGATGTTCCTCCATATACGAAAGCCGGAAGAGAGCCACTTAGTTATGCAGGAATCAATTCTGTTGGAATGAGAAGAAGGGGTTTTTCTCACAATAAAATAATTGAAATTCAGGAAATCTATAGGTACATCTTCCTTAAAGGGCTGAATAACTCAAAGGCATTGGACCTGGTAGAACTAGAAATGGCCCCGTCTAAAGAGCGTGATGAAATTGTACATTTTTTCAGAAGTTCAGACCGAGGTATAATGAAATCATACTCTCAGAGATAGTATGCAAATTGATGTCAAGGGCTTAGGGAAAAGGTACAACAAGCAATGGGTTTTTCGACACCTTGATTATCAATTCAATTACAACGCTTCTTACGCAATTACAGGCCCAAACGGGAGTGGTAAATCGACTTTACTTCAAATACTAAGTGGTTTCTTCCCTCCATCAGAAGGCACAATCTCTTACCAGAGAAAAGATGCTGAAACTATAAAAGAAGAAGCGTTTTATAATCATTTTGATATTGTAACGCCCTATTTAGAGTTGATCGAAGAATTTACACTTCAAGAATTTATTGAATTTCATTTTAAATTTAAAAAAGTGAAGGTGGGGTTGAGCCTTGATGAAGTTGTATATAGAATGTACCTCGATCAGGACAGGAATAAACTGATTAAAAATTTTTCCTCAGGAATGAAACAACGGCTTAAATTGGGGATTGCATTTTTCTCACAAAGTCCTATTTGTTTTTTGGATGAGCCAACTTCAAATCTTGATGAAAAAGGAGTGTCTTGGTATATAGAAAATGTTAAAGCGGCAATAAATGATAAATTGGTGATTATAAGTTCAAATCAGGTGCATGAATATGACTTTTGTGATCATGTATTGAACATTCCTGACTTTCAACAAACCAAATGAACAAAAGGGTTATTTATATTCAAAAAATGTATCTATAATTGATTAATAATTGCAAAACACATAAAATGAAGAAATTCAAATTTTTATTATTCGCACTTCTTTCAGTATCAATTTACGCTTGTGGTGGTAGTGATGATGGTCCAGCAGCGACACCTGAAGAGCTAAGGCTTATTGAGTTAGCAGGAACTGGCAATGGAATAATATGGACTGCCTCGTCTGTGACTTTTGAAGGAAGTCCTTCGACTAATTTTAATAGTATGACGCTTACTTTAAGAACAGCGAGTAGTGGCGAAACTTATAACTCAACTAATGGAGATCCTGTATTTAGTTCAAGCGGCATATTTGCACTTAACGCAACGAACTTAAATCAGATGACCTTTGATGGGAATAGCAATAATCTATTCAATATCACTAACCTAGATTCCGATGCTTCACCGGCTACTTTGACATTAACTGTGAATTTCACTGATCCGGGTGGATCAATTGAAGGTACAAATGGTACTTATGTATTCAATCTGCAGCATGATTAATCAAAAAAAAACACTTAATGAAAGGGCCATCAGAAATGATGGCCTTTTTTATTTCATTTTCACAATGGTGACACCAGCTCCTCCTCTATCGGCATGTTCATCGGCCATTGAGTCAACCTCTTTAAATTCTTTCAACTGATTTCGAACGAGCTCTCGCAACACGCCGCTACCTTTTCCATGAAGAATATTTAACTCATTAGCTCCAATCAGAATTGCTTCGTCAATGTATTGCTCCAATCTTGGAATTACCTCCTCTACCCTAAGTCCTCTAATATCTAATCGGTGAGAAAAGTTTGCCATTTTATCATTTAGTGAAACCCCTTTTGGGAGTATGACTCTATCTGATTCTTTTCGCTCACTTCGGGATACTTTCTCGAGTCGTGCCAACTTCACTTTTGAGGACAATGCACCGATTGAAATCTCAACGTCTTTGCCTTTCATTCCAATCACTTTCCCAATCGTACCCTGTTCCTTTATACGGACATGGTCACCTATTCTAATATCTCCTTTTGAAACTTTTGTTGATGCCTCTACTGGTGAAATCTTTTCTGTTTTTAACTTTTTTGTCTTGAACTCTTCCAATTCAGACCGAAGCAGTTTGACTTTTTGCTTGTCGGCTTCGCTTTCTTTTATACCTCTAATTATGTTCTCTATTTTACCATTGGCTGCTTTAATCAACATTTGAGCCTCTTGCTTAGCATCTCTTAAAATGACTTTCTCCTTACGCTCTAAATGCGTTTTCAGTTCTTGGTACTGCTTTGCAGTTTCATCCAATTCTTTTTCCCTTGCAGCGATTCTTTTCTGAGTCTTGTCAGCCACGACTTTCTGGCTGTCTAACTGACCTAATAATTTATCTAAGGAGACCTGTTTAACACCAACTTTAGATTTCGCCTCTTCAATTGTTTGTTTGGGCAAGCCAATTTTCTCTGCTATTTCTAAAGCAAAGGAACTCCCTGGTTTACCAATCTCAAGTTGGTACAATGGCTGGAGCTTTACTACATCATATTTCATAGCACCATTTACTAATCCAACCTTCTTATCCGCAAACTCCTTCAAATTGCCATAGTGCGTAGTAATCACGCCCATGCTACTCAAATGATTAAGTTGATTCAGAATGGCCTCGGCAATGGCTCCTCCAAATTGTGGTTCTGTTCCAGTTCCAAATTCATCGATCAAAAAGAGGCTCTTTTTGGTTATGTGATTCAAGAACTGCTTCATGTTTACTAAATGTGAACTGTAGGTACTTAAATCGTTCTCTATAGACTGCTCATCACCAATGTCTATGAATAAATCATTGAACACATTAAATTCAGAGTCCTCATCTGCCGGAACCAGCATGCCACATTGAAACATGTACTGCACAAGTCCGACTGTCTTTAAACAAACACTTTTACCTCCTGCATTTGGACCAGAAATCACAAGAATCCTATCCGATTCTGAAAGCTTGATATTTAATGGTATTACTGGTTTTTTGAGATCCGAATGGCTCAAAAATAAAATTGGGTGCTTCGCATTCTTCCAAACAAATCCTTTGACTTCACTCCACAATGGTTTTGAAGCACCAATTGAGAGAGCAAATCTTGCTTTTGCTCTTATAAAATCTATCAGACCTAGAAAGTGCACATAGCCTTCAAAATCAACCAGGTGCGGTCTAATCGAATCTGTAAGCGAGGTCAATATTCTTATTACTTCACGCTTTTCCGCATATTGTAACTCTCGAACTTCATTGTTAATCTCAAGGACCTCTGTAGGTTCAATATAGACCGTTTGTCCGGTAGAAGATTCCCCATGTATAAACCCCTTAACCCTTCTTTTATATTCGGCTAAAATTGGGATTACCATTCTTCCGTCTCGTACGGTTATTGAAATATCATCAGGTGTAAATTCGTTTTTCCGCGCAGATTTCAACACACCGTCAAGCACCTTCCTCAACCTTCGTTGTTCAGACTGAATAGCAATCCGAATTTCTGCCAATCGAGGGCTTGCATTGTCTCTTAATTTACCACGTTCATCAAATTTCGCAGCTATCTGTCTATAAATGTCATCATCAAACTCAATGGGTTCCGTGAGTGCTACTAAAGCAGGAAATTCTTCCCTTTTTCCTTTAAAAAAATGCAAACACTCATCTAAAGTTTTAAGTGATAATACCAGGTCAAAAAATTCCTCTTCCGATAAAAAAGAGTTTTCTACTTGCGCCTTCTTCAAATATGAGGAGAAATCAATGTAATTGGAATTGGGGAAAAGAACACCTGATTCTAGAATTCGGACAAATTCACTGGTCTGGTTTAACCACTTGTCAATATTTCTTTTACTATTTGAGAATTTGATTCTTTTTACAAACCTCACCCCTAAATTACTTACGCAGTTCTCAGTAAGCTCAATGCGAATCCGATTGAAACCTAGTTTATCTTCTAAATTATTAGGGTATAGCACTTGATCAATTAAAGGGCCTCATTTGGTTCAATCCGATCTTGTCGGATTTTCAAGCTATCAAGGACAATATCATTCACGTTGAGGTAGAGTTCAGGATTTCTCATATAGTACTGATAACTCTTCTTATATACAATACTATCCATTTTGTGCTTTTCAAAAATATCGCGCTCCAATTTGGCGAACAACACACGAGATGAATCTTTGCCAACTGATAATATGCCTACTTTTCCTTCAAGAACTCTGATGTCGAGCAGAATATCAACCATCTCTTGTTCGGTGAGAATTCCTTCAGGAATTTCTTCTTCACTTTTGCACGAGAAGGCCAGCAAAAGAACCGCCAATAAAAAAACATTTTTCACGAGCGAAATTTACTTAATTAAGTGATACTTTTAAAGCTTCATTATGGAGCATATCATTACCAAGCTAAGAAGGTACGAGATTCAGATCAGGAAAGCGATCAATTCTCGCATGCAAGGTGACTTTCATTCGATCTTTAAAGGTTCAGGATTAGAGTTTGATGGCGTACGTGAATACCATTACGGTGATGATACCCGAAGCATTGATTGGAATGTAAGTGCGAAAGGGCACGGGACCTTTGTTAAGATTTTTAAAGAAGAAAAAGAACAAACCGTTTTCTTCTTATTGGATGTAAGTGCTTCGCAAGAAATTGGAACTCCAGGTGCTCAAAAAGTAGATATTGGAAAAGAAATATGTTCAGTACTTACCTTGTCTGCACTGAAAGAATCGAGCCGTGTTGGATTGATCTGTTTCTCAGATCAAAAAGAACGGTATATTAAATCAGGTAAAGGAACCAAGCATGGTTATCATATAATACATGAACTCTACCATCTAGAGCCTGAATCAACAAAGACGAATATCAACGCTGCACTGTCTTTTACCTTGGACATTGTTCGTAAAAGAAGTGTGGTTGTTATGGTATCTGATTTCTTGGATGAGGGATATGAACAAAATTTAAAATCAGTTGCCAAAAGACATGATTTAGTGGTGATTCACTTGAAAGATGACCGCGAAACTAACCTGCCAAACTTGGGGATTATTCCAATTTATGATCAGGAGAGCAAAAAGACCGTTTGGGTAAATACCTCATCAAAGGAGTTTCGTAAGAAATTAGAGAAACGATACACGGCAAATAAAGATGACTTAGAGAAATTCTGTAAAAAATTTCAAATCAATTATTTAGAGATTAATACAAAAGAGAATTACGTCACGCAGCTCATTAAATTATTTAAAATAAGAAACAAAACAATCAAAAGTTTTTAGGGAAGTGAGGAGTGTTTTTATTGTTTTGTTATGTTGTTTAAGGTTGACTGGTTTTGCTCAGGACAATAAACCTCGCGGCTATTTTTTAAAGGATAGCGTGAAAATTGGGGAAACAGTGCCGTTCATTTTTAGCTATTCTGACAGAAAAAACAGGCCCGTCATCTTTCCGGATTCCCTTTATAATTTTGCCCCTTTCGAATTAGTCGACAAGGCTTATTTCGACACGAAATCAGATAGTATTGTAAGTATTGATAGTGCAGTGTATTATCTCTCAACATTTGAGATTGATACTGTCCAATACTTAACACTTCCTGTTTTTGTCATGCTAGGCGAAGACAGTCTTTCGGTTTATTCCAATCAAGATTCTATTATCCTTAACCAGGTAGTCTTACAAATGCCGGACTCTATCAATTTGGAAGAGAATGCTTTTTATCGACCGGTCGGTCTGCAATTCAATTACCCTTACTGGATTGTTGCCCTGGTAACACTTGGTGTTTTGGTGCTAATCGTACTTTTTGTGTATGGAAAAGCGATCAGAAAAAAGATTCAGCTTTATCGATTAAAGAAAAAACTCGAAACCTTCAATTTGTCTTTTGATGAAGAAATTGCTGAACTTAATAATAATCCTACTAAAGAACGAATTGAGCATGTATTGATCTTCTGGAAAACCTATATGGAACGTTTGGAAAAAATTCCGTACAGAAAGTTAACTACAAAAGAGATTGTTACCCTACAGCAAAACTCAAGCTTGGAAGAAACGCTTAAGTCGATTGACCGTAATATATACAGTCCAATAGAGGTGAATGCACTTCAAAATGATTTTGAATTTTTGAAGGATTATTCAATGGACAGATACAATCACGTAACTGAATTGATACGCAATGCTTGACGAAACGCTATACAAGTGGTACTCATTAGAGTGGTTTACACCTACTGCATTCAATTCATTTGATTGGGAAATGGGCATCATTCTTTATGCCTTACCGCTGATCCTGCTCGTCTTTCTTTTGAAATGGTTAATTGGCACCAAAGTAAAACAGAAGTTGCCTGTAGCATTACCAAAAAAGGACATAGGCAAAAGCTACATCTCTTACCTGCGCTTAGTCCCAAATGTATTGTTAGCATTGGCACTAGCATTCTTAATAGTGGCGATGGCCAGACCGCAGCGTACCAATGAGCACGTTGAGCAATGGACAGAAGGAATTGATATTGTGTTAACCATCGACATCTCTGAGTCGATGCAGATCGAAGATTTCAAACCTAACAGACTGGAAGCAGCCAAAAGAACCGCACGTCAGTTTATTGCTGGTCGCTTTCAAGACCGCATAGGCCTGGTGATATTCTCGGGTGATGCCTATTCGCTTTCTCCATTGACAACGGATTACGAGTTGCTTTATAACTTTATTGACAACGATATTGATTTTGACAAAATTGAAAACAGGGGTACTGCCATTGGTTCTGCAATTGCTGTAAGTACAAACAGGATGCGTGAATCTGAATCTGTGACCAAAGTTATGATTGTACTCAGTGATGGTGACAATACTGCTGGTAATATTGATCCAATCACGGCTGCAGAATTAGCCTCTGCTTATGGTATTAAGATCTATTCAATCGCGATAGGTAAAGAAGGCAAGGTGCCTTACGGAAAAGACTTCTTTGGCCGACCAAATTATGTAGAGAACACATTGGACGAAACCACTTTAAGAGACATTGCAAGAATAGGAGAAGGTGAATTTTATCGTGTATCTGATGCAGCGGCATTGGAAAATGTATTCGAGTTGATCGACACCTATGAAAAAGCTGAGATTAAAGAGACACGTTACAAAAACACCACTGACTTCTATCCTATCTATGTCAAATGGGGTCTGGCCTTCCTATTGCTATTCATGCTTTCAAAAAGCACTTTTGTAAGCAATGTCTTAGAGGATTGACATTATGTTAACAGGGCTTACAAAAAGGGCCTCCTTCACTATCATTCAGCGCAAGCATTAAGGTCCTTTTTCCAGCCCTCCTTTGAAATACTTTTGTTAGATAGCTATGCTGAATTTGAAGAAAACGATTCACTACTACTCATTGGGAAGAAAAAATAGCCACTAACGTTTTAAAATTTCGAACAACAGGCAGAAAGGGTTATTTTGAGTGATAATCTATCATTTAAAAATTTGCTCAAACTCAAAGCCGTAACGGGCCTAAATACAATTTGCAATCAACCATAAAACCCAATAGTTTTAGATTAAAAAAGAAGTCTGTATCAAATATGAAAAAAAGCACAATTTTAGCCGCCTTAGTCTTTACTCTGTTTCTTCCGAAAATTGGTGACGCTCAAATCGATGAGAGTAAAATGGGTGGATGGTACATGTATTTTTACAATACAACTTTCAAAGAGGGCCCATGGGGCATTCAAGGAGACTTACAAGTCCGGAATTGGAATGTTGCAGGAGACCTTGAACAATTGCTGATTAGAAGTGGTATTACTTATAAGCCAGTAGGCACTAATATAAAATTCACACTAGGTTATGGTCATGTTACCACAGGAGCTTATGGTGATGACAAATCCACAACAACCGAAAGTAGAATTTATCAAGAAGCACTTTACCCCGCTAAAATTGGCAATCGTTTTTACCTCAACCATCGTTTTCGATATGAACAACGATTTGTTCAGAACCAAGACTTTCGGACAAGGTTCAGGTACAACTTGTTTTTGAATGTTCCTCTAAACAATACTGAGATGGCTGATAAAACAATCTACTTGTCATTATACAACGAGATTTTCATCAATGGCGAACGCAGCACTGGTAATGGCAACGAGGTTGAAATATTTGATAGAAACAGGTTCTACTATGCACTGGGATACATGCTCAAAAAGGGAATGAAATTACAATTTGGTGCTATGATTCAATCAACCGATAACTGGACGAAAGACCAGCTTCAATTTAGTTTTCACCACACCTTTTGAAAAACAGTCTAATGGAACTGAAATTACCGCTTCCTCCGTTCACAGCTGAAACTGCCAAAGAGAAAATTCAGATGGCCGAGAATGCTTGCAATAGTAAAGATCCAGTCAAGGTCTCAATGGCTTACACTGTAAATAGTGAATGGAGAAATAGAAATCAGTTTATTTATGGACGTGAAGCGATAGTAGAATTTCTAACTGAGAAATGGAAGAAGGAGCAGCATTACAAACTTAAAAAAGAGTACTGGGCACATTCAGAGAATAGAATTGCAGTGCGTTTCGAATATGAGTACCAATCAAAAACTGGAGACTGGTTCAGGGCCTATGGTAATGAAAACTGGCAATTTGATGAAAAAGGCCTCATGGAAAAACGTTTCGCAAGCATCAATGATTTACAAATTTCAGAAGAAGATAGAAAACTATAATAGCCATGGACAAAGCACTGCAAACTATGATTGACAACATGCCTGAGAAAACTGGCAAGTCCCTAGACGATTGGAAAAAACTACTCTTTACAAAAACTTTCGAAAAGCATGGTCAGGCCGTCAATTTCCTGAAGCAAGAACATGGTGTGTCGCATGGCTTCGCCAACACAATTGTCAGCCTATCAAAGGACACTGACGATGGTTCAGAAGATTTAGTCACTGAGCAATACAAAGGAAAAGAAGTGTTAGTACCCATTTATGAGGCACTTTTAGAAATGTTGGGAGCTTTTGGTCAAGACATTACCATTACACCTAAAAAAACTTCAGTGAGCATCATTAGAAAAAGACAATTTGCTTTGATAAAGCCAGCCACCAAAACAAGAATTGATCTTGGCCTAAAACTGCCGGGAAAAGATTTGACAGATCGTTTAGGTAACTCTGGGCCTTTCGGTACTATGTGTACACATAGGGTACAAATTACGAGCAAAGATGAAGTCAATTCCGAATTACAAACATGGCTTCAAGAGGCCTATGATTTGTCTGTCTAAGCACCTAAACGATATTACCCAATGAGTAAATATCACTTATTATTGCTCTTTATATTGACTTTCACAGCTTGTAGCAAATCTGTTGATGTCATGGACCTTGCCCAAGTTAATTGGATACATGGAGCTGAAGATTGTGCGAACAATACTGATCCTCAAATTCAAATAGTACGCTACAATGAAGATACTTGGATTTTGAGGCAAAGTAAGTGCAGCAACTATGAGGCTCCTTTTATGTTCCTCTTTTTTGGTAAGGAGAAAGCATTACTCATGGACACCGGTGCAACTAAAGAGGAGCAAGAATTCCCACTTTATCAAACAGTAATGGGAATTATGGATCAATGGAATGCAGAAAACAATACCTCTGTTGAATTGGTAGTTGCACACACTCACAAACATGGTGACCACTATTCAGCAGATGGTCAATTTAGAGGAAAACCTAACACTAAAGTTCTGGGCTTAGAAGTAGCAGATTTAACAGCGTTTTTTGCAATAGACAATTGGCCTGAGGATGAAAGCACCATGAACTTAGGTGATCGCGAGTTAACAATAATTCCAATTCCTGGACATCAATCCTCTTCCATTGCCGTTTATGATGCTTCAACCAAACTATTACTGACAGGGGACACTTTCTATCCAGGAAGGTTATATGTAAATGATTGGCCAGCTTTTAAGAAAAGCATCGACAGGTTAGTGCGTTTTACAGAGAAAAATGAGGTCTCCGTTATACTCGGAAACCATATTGAAATGACTTCAGTCTTTGGAAAAGACTATCCAATGGGTACACCATATCAGCCAGATGAGATGATACTGCCATTAACAACTGATGACTTAAAAGAATTAGCCGCTGCCAATCACAGCATTGGTGATTCAGCAAAGTTAGAGATTCATGACCGCTTCATTATCTATCCTACTAATTAATGACCTCTAAAAATCGACCAGCAAGAAGTTCATATTGTCCCAAAGCGCTCTGAGCCAATTCGGCTTCAAGAATACTTTGTTGGTATTTTTAATTTGATTCCTACCAAATCAGCATTAAAAAAAGCATTAAGGAAAGAGTACATCACAGTCGATAAATATGTCGCGACTAGCGCAACTATGATAGCCGGAGGTGAGTCCATTGAATTAACTATCCCTCATGATGCTAATGAAACCAAAAGATTAGTATTCCCACTTGAAGTATTAATGGAAGATGACCATTTGGCAATAATTCATAAACCAGCGGGTATTTTGGTAAGTGGCAACAGTTTTAAAACCGTTGCCAATGCCCTAGCTCAAAACCTTAAGAGAAGTCAGCTTTCAGATGCGGCTGCGCCTCAACCTACACACCGATTGGATTATGCCACTACTGGCCTTTTGTTGGTTGGAAAAACGGGCAGTTGTATTCGAGCCTTAAACAACATGTTTGAAAATAAGAAAGTTAAAAAGTCCTATTTGGCTATTAGCATTGGTGAAATGAAAAATAAGGGAGACATAACCTCAGCCATTGACGGCAAAAGCTCACTTTCCTCTTATTCGGTGATGGATAATGTTAAATCTGAACGGTTCGGTAAATTGAATTTGGTTGAGTTAACACCTCACACTGGTAGAAAGCATCAATTGCGTAAACATTTATCTGAAATTGGAAACCCAATACTGGGAGACCAAAACTATGGAATTGACGGTTTGACTTTAAAAGGAAAAGGCCTGTATTTACACGCTCATACACTGAAGTTTACCCACCCATTTACCGAAGAAGCGGTCGATATCAAAAGTGAAATTCCAACTAAGTTTAGAAAGATTTTCGCTAGCCTCTCAGCTTAATAAGGACTAATGATGAGTCATTATTAGGGCATACTAATTTCCCAGTATATAATAGCCAAATCCTTCTAAAACAAAATTGAATAAGCGAAGACTGAATGCAATTAAAGCAATTCCTACTACCCTGTTCATAATCCTAGTGAAGCGTGGCGTAACAATCTCGCTTAATTTAGTGGAGAAATATGCTTTTAGAATATCTGTTAAGAATACTGTGGCAATCAGTGTGATGAAAAAACCTGTTGCTTGGTATGTTGAATATTGAAAGTTCAACGTCACTTTACTGGCAATACTTATCCAAAAGAAAAGGACAAATGGATTAATCCCATTAAGTAAAAACCCTTTTGTAATCTGTTTAAACCATTTTGTAGAAAGCTCATGGTGCCTTTTTGCACCCTTCGAGGGAACAGGTTTGACGATTGAGGATATTCCAAATATGAGCATTATAGTACCCCCAATTCCTCCTAACCAAATATTAAAGGAATCACTATTAGTGAGTTGTGAAATGCCCAAATAAGTAATGAATATGTAGATGGTATCACTTAGCGCTATTCCAATTGCCATAAAAAAACCAGCCTTAAAACCTTTTTCTATACTATTCTGAATGAGTGAGAAAAATACTGGCCCGACTAGAATACTTAACAAAAGACCAAAAAGAAGGCCGTTAATAACTACATCCATGCTACTAATTAATTGAGGCTTCCTTTGCTAAAAACTCATGCCAACGCTCCAGTTTTTCCTTCTTCAGAACTCTTGGGAATTTGGACTGACCGCCTTCTTTACCTTCTGACCTCAGCCATTCGTAAAAAACAACTGTTGGTAAAACATTCATTTTCACATTCTTCAAAGCATGCTGCCTTTCAACTGCATAGTCATCATTAAGTTCCTTTAATTTTTCATCAACAGCATACATTAAAGTATCTGGATCAATTTCATCATCACAGCCCACATACCATTGATGTGAAAACAGGGTACCATCAGGAATCCCTGCGACGGTAAATTCCTTGATGCTTATATCCAGCACCTCGGCAACAGCTTCCATGGCTTTGTTCATATTGTCCACAGACAAGTGCTCCCCGCAAAGACTTAAAAAATGTTTTGTTCTTCCAGTAATAATTATCTCGGAATTTCGCTTGTCCACAAATTTAATTGTATCACCGATCAAGTAGCGCCAAGCACCAGAGCAAGTTGAAATCAACAATGCATACTCCTTGCCTTCTTCTATTTGATCTATCATTAATGTTTCAGGAAAATCTACCAATTCCCCATCTGCATCAAAATTCTTTTCATTGAACGGTACAAACTCATAAAATATACCATTATTCAATACAAGGCGCATTGACTTCTTATTTGGCTCAGACTGAAAAGCCATAAAACCTTCGGAGGCCAGATAGGTATCTATATAATGGATTGGTTGGCCCAGTAACCTGTCGAATCCTTTTTTATAAGGGTCAAAAGCGACACCACCATGCACAAATGCTTGCAGGTTTGGCCAAATTTCATGGATATTATCCACATTATACCTTTCGATAATCTTCTCCACTAATATTTGCATCCAAGCAGGGACACCGGCAATCATTCCGATATTCCACTTTGGAGCATTTTCTACAATTTCCTCAAGTTTTGTAGCCCAATCCCTATTCTTCGCGATTTTAGGACCAGGTCTTGAAAAACCTTGAATCCACATTGGAAGCTGACCAGTTGTGATTCCACTTAAATCACCATAATGGTAATTTCCAGAGAAATTGAGTTGCGTACTTCCTCCAAGCATTAACATACCACACTGAAAAAACTTATCCGTTAATTCGTACTTAGAAAGGGTATACATGTGCCTCGTACCCGTCTTACGAATGGCCTTAATCATGTCCTTCGAAATTGGAATATACTTAGAAGATGAGCCAGAGGTACCCGAGCTTAAAGCAAAAAATTTGGTTTTACCTGGCCAAACAACATCTGGTTCGCCTGCACGCATCTTTCGCCACCACTTTTCGTCTATTTTATCATAGTCACAAGCAATAACTTGTTCCTTGAATTTTTCGAAGAATTGGTGCGGGTCATTATTTCTAAACTCCTCAAGCACGGAAACAAAATCATATTCCCTTCCAATCTGAGTGTTACGCGCACTTATCAACAATTGAGAAAGCTCTTGTTTTTGCAAGTCATAAGGAGCCGTAAAATCTTGTTCAAGCGTCTCCCTGAGTTTAATCCCTTTCTTTAGTATTGTTCCTAAAATCGGCATTCAATTATTAAATTCTAACTGCTATTTCTTTTTAATATGACCACCTTTAAAAGGTTTTACGCTAAATTAGCCCCTCTTAAGAATTCATAAAGATAATACAAAACCTAAGTTTAAAGAAGGTCAATAGCATGAGTATTCAGCACAATCTAAAAAAATACCAAGAGATACTTAAAAAATACGAAGCTAGACTCATTGCCGTCAGTAAGACTAAGCCAAAGGTGGATTTGTTACAAGCATACGAAATTGGGCAACGTGACTTTGGAGAAAATAAAGTGCAAGAGCTCGCGGACAAAGCTGAATCATTGCCAAAAGATATCGACTGGCATATGATAGGTCATCTGCAACGAAATAAAGTCAAATACATAGCCCCTTTTATTAAACTCATCCATTCTGTTGACAGTGATCGTTTACTAAAAGAAATTAATAAACAGGCGCTTAAAAATGATCGCGTAATCGATTGCCTTCTGCAAGTATACATTGCTAAAGAGGAAACAAAATTTGGTTTTTCTGAAGATGAGTTGAAGGAGTATTTATTGTCTGACGCATTTGGGGAACTAAAAAACATAAGGATCACTGGTCTAATGGGGATGGCTACAAACACCTCCGATGAAGATCAAATAAGAAATGAATTCAAACAATTGAAAACTATTTCAGAACAATTGAAAAATGAATTGAGCTCTGAAGTAATTACCCTCACCGAACTTTCTATGGGAATGACCTCAGACTATCAAATAGCCTTAGAAGAAGGAAGCACGATGGTAAGGATTGGAAGTGCCATCTTCGGTTCTAGGAATTATTTATAAGTATTATGACTGCTAAAACGATCATCATAACGGCTGGTGTTATTGCATTACTAGGAGTGGCAATAGGTGCGTTTGGGGCGCATAGCTTGGAGGATATCCTTACAAAAAACCAGAGGCACGACACTTTTGAAACCGCTGTCCAATATCAGTTTTACCATGCTGGTGCATTGTTCATTGTTGGATTACTTATGTTAAAAGCTGAACATAAATTTTTCCGGATAGCTGCAGCAGCGTTTATAATTGGGGTAGTTATTTTTTCAGGCTCTTTAATGGCCCTTTCAATTACAAACATTACGGTTTTAGGAGCAATCACACCAATTGGCGGCCTGGCATTTATATTAGGCTGGTTTTACTTAATCCTCGGGGCACACAAAACCCTTTAGCTAATCAACTTCCAAAAAATCGCTGGTGAAAATTGACCAAGTAGAGTTCCTTTGTAGCCCTAGTGATTGCGGTATATAACCACCTGACGTATTCTTGATCAATCATATCCTCATTCAAATATCCTTGGTCTACAAAGACAGCATTCCACTGTCCTCCTTGAGACTTATGACATGTCAAGGCATAGGCAAACTTCACCTGTAAGGCATTTAGATAAGGATCTTTTTTTATGGCCTTGATCCTTTCTGTTTTAGGCGTTACATCCGCATAGTCATCACATACTTGGTTATATAATGACTTATAAGATTCATTTTCCATTGAAGCTTCTGGAGAGTATAGGGTATCTAGAACCACCTTGCCTTCGAATGGCTCTTGGTCTGGGTAATCTAACAATCGTAGCATAAGTGTTGCAAACCTAAGTCCATAAAACTCTTCAAAACGTACGATCTTTTGTACCTCAACAAAATCTCCATTAGCCAAGAAACCTGCAGGTGCATCTTCGGGCAAAAAGAAATAATTATTTCGGACAATCATCAAGATGTCTCCCGCCTCAAGTTCATCCTCTCGAAATTGAATTGCATTACGGATATATCGGTTGTATTGAACTGCGTTTTTATTCGATCGACAGATAATCACTGTATTCTCAGTACCATATTTATCATATGAATAACGCAGCCCATCTTCCAACCGCTCTCCTGTCATTCTGAATACATCCTTGAACTTGTTAGTAATGAACTTTGGAAGGTATTGATTCTTCGTGAGCTCATTCCTTAGATTGGTAGCGTTAAACAGTATTCCTGACGCTCGCTCTTGACGCATGACCTCTGTCAGCTCCAGAGATGTAGCATCCATTTTAAAACTGGCCCTTAAATAATCCACTTCTAATGCTGGGCTCTCTGTACTTCCAACCGGCGGTAATTGTGCTACATCCCCAATTAATAGTAGGCGATTGTTCTCCTTCGAAAACACAAAATCTACCAAGTCTGTCAGTAATCCATTCTTCCCATAATCGGAATGATCTGAAAGCATTGAGGCTTCATCGACAACAAATACCGTATTGGTATGATAATTTTTTTGACTCTTGAATTGCAGTCCTCCACCCGGCTCAGCCACTTGATGGAATATCTTTTTATGAATTGTAAAAGCAGCACGTTTCGAATAGCCAGCCATTACTTTAGCTGCCCTTCCTGTTGGCGCTAGCAATACATATTTAAAATTAAAATACGGTAACATTTTAACTACGGCACTTACCATGGTTGTTTTACCAGTACCTGCGTACCCTCGAATAAGTAATGTTGGTTTCTGAACCTTCTCCTTTAATAAGAAGTCATTGAATAGTTCGAACAGTTGCAATTGCCCTTTTGTAGGTTCAAAAGGGAATTTTGTTGATAATATTTCTGAAGGTTTTGCCAATTAGTCTTTGCTGACAGGAATGTCTCCTGGGAAAATTGTGACCATACTCGTACTTGCCTTTGCAATTAAAGTCCTTTCTTCTGCATTGATGCACCAAATTTCAGCTTCACAGAAATTTATTTTTTTACCCTGTTTAATCACCGTCCCGATGGCATGCAGTTTTTGTCCAATCCCTGGGTTGAAATATGAAATCTTTAGTTCTCCTGTAACTACATGGCAGTCGTCAGGTACAGCGGTATAAGCCGCAAAACCAGCAACCACATCTGCTAACGAAGCCGTAACTCCTCCATGAACCATTCCTGTCTGTTGTTTATGCGACTGCTTCAGGTCCAGCCAACCTTCTGTCCTTCCCTCCTCAATCAATGTCAATTTGAAACCGACAAGCTCCATGAAATATTGCCGCTCAAAAAACTTCTCGATTCTAGCGCGAAAATTTGGATTAAAAACCTTTATCATATCTTACCTTTGGACAAATATATTGATTTGATCGATCAAGCATTAATGTCGCGTACTGAAATAGATATCGAAAAATTTTACGGGCAAAAACTCAGAGTAAGAGTTTGTGGAGTTCTATTTATCAAAAACAAAATATTACTTGTTAAGCATTCTCATTTAAATGACTCAAATTCCTTTTGGGCACCTCCTGGCGGAGGAATGGAATTTGGGGAGAATGCTGAAGATTGTCTGAAAAGAGAATTTTTAGAAGAAACTGGATTAAAAATAACTGTTAATAAATTTCTTTTTGTGCATGAATATTTAAGCTCTCCATTTCATGCCATTGAATTGTTTTTTGAAGTAAATAGTACTTCCGACAAGATTCAAACAGGATCAGATCCAGAATTTAATGCCGAATATCAAATTATCCAGAAAACAGCGTTTATGGATTTTGATATGCTTAAAAATGAACCAAAAGAAAATTTACATCGAGTTCTCCATGAAAATGATCAAGAATTTAAAACATTTAAACAAAAAGGTTATTTCAAATCTCAATAGAAATGCCTAACATAGCGCTCTAATTTATTATGGATTACCTAAATAAATAGTTATAATTGTAAAAAGTCAAACTTTTAAAATGAACCTAACTAAAATATTAACCATAGTTTTCTTTCTTGGCGCACTGGGTGCAGGATATGCCTTATATGATGGAATCAATTCTACCATTGAAAAGGCTAAAGAAATAGAAAGAGTAGAAAGCACTGTAAAAGCGAAATTAGAAATGATTCGAAGTGCACAAATTGCTTACCAAGGAAACTATGGTGACTATGCAGATTCTTGGGAAAAATTAATCAGTTATGTTGATTCTGGTAAGATTTGGTTGATCCAAAGAACAGAAAAAATTACAATGTTGGCTTACGGTGCTGAAAAATCAGAATTTGTCTATGACACCTTAGGATTTAGAAATGTTAGAGATTCATTATTCAAAAAGGCCCAATATCCTAATTTTGACCCAGCGAATTTAGCAGAACTACCACATGCACCAGGAAAATATTTCTCTCTTTACGCTCGTGATTCTGTAAGATCAGGTGTCAATGTTGATTATTTAGAAGTGGTAGATGTTTTTCCTTTTGATAGATCAAGAAGTGAAGACAATGACATTCCGAACAGAAGGTTCCTGCGATTTGGTTCAAAAACAGAAATTACCACTGCGGGTAACTGGTAATTGATTCGTGTTTAAATGTGAGCACCACTAATTCAGCAAAAAAAAAACTTATTTACAAAGATGACAGATTGGATGTTGATCGAATAGATCAATACAGTCTGTCATTTTTCATTGGAGGCAGTGCTATCCAACTCACGGTATTTGATGAGAAAAAGAGGCGTTTGTTGTTGTATGAGCACCATCACATTACTGATCAATCTATAGTTGAAGTGCTGCAGGAAATCCATAAAGAGCACATTTTAATTTCAGCAGGTTTTTGGCAATCTGTGCGCGTCAATATAGACTCTCAACAATTCAGTGTTGTTCCTTCCGACCTCTTTAGCTTTGAACATCAATTCGATTACATAAAGCTCAACAGTCCAACGGACCCTAATAAAGATACCTACAGAAGTGTAACCTACGATCCATTTGGAATAGCATTTGTCTTTGCCATTAAAAAGGACATTGTCAAATGGTTTAGTGACAAATATTTCAACTCTGATGTAAGGCACTCACATAATGGACTGAACTTCTTGTCCATGGTGCACAAGCAATTGGATAAAAAGAACAGCACAGGTGTTTTCATCAACCTAAGTCAAAACGAAATGCAAATTGCTGGAATCAGCAATGGTAAATTAGAAATCTACAATCAATTGACAATAGGTAATCCTGAACACCTGGTGAAATTTGTATTGTTAACAATAAAACAATTCAGTGAACTGGGTCAATCAAGTAAAATTACACTTTGGGCAGAAAAGGAAAGGATGGTTGAATACAAAACGGTATTTAACAAGTACTTTAAAAATTTCAAGATTGGAGACCGACCAAAGATTAAATTAAGCACTCAATTCAGTGATTTAAAGTCATATGAAATTGCTGATGTACTTTCAGTTTACGCCTGATCTCTTCAAAAATTCTTACTTTAGATTATAAATCTTTATTTATGAAAAGAATTGCGCTCTTCCCCGGTTCATTCGACCCTTTTACCAAAGGGCATGAAGATATTGTGTTACGGGGCTTAGAAATCTTTGATGAAATAATAGTGACCATTGGTTTTAACAGCAATAAGTCTCGGCACTTTCCAGTTGAAGAAATGAAAGTGAAAATTGAAGCTACTTTTTTGAATAATGATGCCGTATCTGTTAAAATCTACAATGAATTGACAGCGGAGTTTGCCAAGAAGTTCAATGCTAAATTCCTATTAAGAGGATTAAGAAACACTACTGACTTTGAATATGAGAACAGTATTGCACAAGTCAACAGACATCTAAATAAGGAATTAGAAACAGTATTTTTGATTACTTCTCCAGCTTTTGCTTCAGTGAGTTCTTCTATTATCAGAGAAGTCCATAAATATGGCGGAGATGTAAGCGACTTTATCCCTTATGAGCTTTGAGTGCCCATGTACTTGAGGAATTTTTTATAAACATATTGGATTGACATATAAGAGGTATATAGGGCTATTTTAATCTCCTTTTTATTCATCCATTTCACATCATCTATACCCTCATCCAACTGTGGTTTCATTTTAGAATCATCAATGCAATCCATGTGGTACCAAGTTGTCTTTTTCAAGATATCTTTGTTTTTCTGGACATAAGTATGCCAAGTCACACAGACTTTCTTTTTGGCGATTACTTTGACATTGCATTCTTCTTCAACTTCCCTTGTCGCTCCTTCTATAGTTGATTCTCCACTTTCAATTTTTCCTTTTGGCAAATCCCATTTATCAAATCGGTAAATCATTAGTGACTTATCTTTTTGATGGACTATACCTCCACCAGCCTCAATGATTTTGAATTTACTCTTAATAAATTTCACGGTGTCGGCGTAATCATCTGTCGTAAGGGTGACTGATTCAAGGGCCTTAGGTTTCTTATGGTGCAGGATGAACAAGATTGATTTAATCATGCCCTGACTGGCATTGAGAATAAGGATATTACCCTTAAACTTTTTCTCATTAATCAGTACAACATCGGTATCCAAAACAAGATCAAATTGATCTGTTTTTTTAATGTCTTCTGACTTTTTTATTCTTAAGGGTTTGTCCTTGATAAAAATCCGCATGGGATTGTTTCAAATTTTCATACAATATGAAGAAAAATTCTTTCTGTAGACAAATTATGAATCAACATTTTTCGAAAAAAATTCCATTAAATTCGCATCATGGAAACTGGCCAGTCAAAAAAAGAAATTGCTCTTAAAATTGCTTCGGATCTATTGAGTATCGGTGCAATAAAACTTAATAAGGAAAATCCATTTAATTGGGCATCAGGATGGAAATCTCCCATCTATTGTGACAATCGACAGTCACTTTCGTATCCTGAGATCAGAACATACATCAAAAACCAACTCGCTGCCGTTGTTAAAGACAAATATCCGGAAGCTGAAGCCATAGCTGGAGTTGCAACTGCTGGAATACCTCAAGGCGCATTAATTGCCGAGGCCCTCAATCTTCCTTTCATTTATGTCAGGGCCAAGGCCAAAGGGCATGGCATGACGAACTTAATTGAAGGTAAAGTGGTCACTGGCCAAAAGGTTGTTGTTGTTGAAGATTTAGTTTCTACAGGTGGTAGCTCATTGAAAGCTTCTGCAGACCTGCAGGCTGCCGACATCGAGGTCTTGGGAATGGTGGCAATTTTTACTTACGGCTTTGGAATCGCAGATGATAATTTCGAAAACGCGAATATTGAATTGACCTGCTTAAGTAATTATTCTGTAATGCTGGAGAAGGCATTGGAGTTGGGGCACATTGCAGAAGAGGCTGTACCTTCTTTGGAGGAATGGAGAAAAGACCCAAGCACTTGGAATGGCTAAGCACTACTTGAATTAGTACTTTTTAAAATTTTTCTTCAACGCCAAGGCCAAAAAGCGCAAAATCATATTTTACGGGATCTTGATTGTCGAATTTTTTTAAATTATTTGTCAACTCTACGGCTGTTTGCCAATCGGTTTGTTTTCTGGTGATTAAACCAAGTTTCCTTGCAACCCTATCCACATGTACATCGCAAGGACAAATAAGTTGAGTGGCTTGAATTTCACTCCATAAGCCAAAATCAACTCCATTATCATCCTTCCTGACCATCCACCTCAAGAACATATTTAACCGTTTACAAGCTGATTTTCTTGCCGGTGTAGCGATGTGCTTCTTTGTTCTTTCAGGAGCATCAGGGAGGCTAAAGAACGTATCATGAAAGTTGATTAATCCGTTCTTAACGTTGTCGTCTTGCGCGTTTATTCCAGACAGAAAACCTACTTCAAGTGATGCATGAGTTTTGTAAAAATTCTTAAGAAATTCAATAAAGTACAACGTGTCCGTTGCATTAAAAGTCCGGTGTTTAAACCCTAAAAATTTCTTTAAATCGCCCTCTGAGTGGTTAAGAATAAAGTCATGTGGCGCATTGTCCATGGATTGGAACAGCTCCTCACATTTACTAATAATTGTAACACGTTGCCCCCACGCCAAAACTGCAGCCCAAAAAGCCGTTATTTCAATGTCTTGCTTTTTAGAATATTGATGAGGTATTGAAATTGGATCATTTTCAATAAAATCTGGTTGATTGAATTGCTCAACCTTCAAGTCAAGAAAACCCTTTAAATCATCAAAAGAAGTAGTAGCAATCACTAAAGAAAGTAACTCAGTTCAACTAAAAACCGGTTGTCCAAAGCCTTCAATTGGTCATAAGTGCGCTGATTGATCTTGATTATAACTTTTTCGTTATCACCAGTATCAGGTAATTTTCCGATTACCCTGACGTAAACAGTCAGGTCATTCATCGTATTCCTAATCTTAATCACAGTTCCTGTTGGAGCGGTCCTATGTAATGCTAAAAATTTTGTCGTTGGCTCCCCTCCTTCAATTAACTCTGCTATACCGTCTTCCAGTAGTTCTTTAAAAGGGGAACTTGACAATTCATCCGAAGGATCAGGGATGACCACTTCAACTTCTGGTACTACTTGCGTTGCCATATTTAAAGTATCAACCACATCAGGCATTTCACTTTCAGCTACCACATCAGGCATTTCTACTTCCTGGTCACTGCCTTTTTTAATCACTAGTACTTGACCGACAGAAAGGCTGTTTGACGACATGTCATTTAATTTTTTTACATCATCTAATTGCACACCATATTTAGAAGCAATAGCAAACAGCGTTTCGCCAGACTTCACTGTATGAGTGACATTAGAACTGTCCTCTAAGAGGGCCTTCCCGTAAGGAACTTTTAATACTTGTCCGACTTGTAGTCCATTGGATAAAACAGGATTTTTTTTGTTAATGGCATCAACGGTAGTTCCGTACCTTCTCGCGAGTGAAAAGAGGGTTTGTTTGGATGCGACTTTGTGCACCACGAATACTTTCCCTCCTTCTCTTTCAATTCTCAAAGAATCAGATTGACCGTGCAGGCCATAACTGGCCACTAAAATCATAAAGGATAGAAAAACTAACTTTCTCATTTACTCTCGATTAACAAACCCGACAAAAGGTTCTTATTTCTAACAAATATAAGTGCTTCGCTGACGATAAAAAAGGTATCGGATGCAAGTCCATTTAAATCTGAATCGAGCACATATGAATCAATCACCTTCAAATTTTGATCAAGCACAACTAATGTATTGACAAGATACTCATCATTTTTCTCAAAATATGAAACTACTATGCTGTCCTTATATTCTAAATAATCGCAAGCACCAATACTATCAATATCAAACTGGAGCTTCAAAAATTTTGCCACAGTTTCAAAAGCTGTTGAACCTTCCACATAATGCAACGGGTTATGTGACAATTCAGATATTAATGAATTTGCTTTTTTTTCAGTGTGTTCTGGTTGTTTATCAATAACTGAAAAACTCCCATTCATTATATTAATATGAATTAATGCTTGCTCTTCAGTACCTAGTTTTAAACAAAAAACATTCTCTCCGGACATTTGAACAGGGTTAACCTTTTCAAAATCCCAGATAACTTCTTTGTTAAGAATATCGAATCCAAAAATTGATTTTTGTTCTAAATCTTGACTATTGGCATAGGTATGAAAAACGACTACATTATTATGAAAATGAGATATCCCTATCCACCAAGCCTCTTCAAATACAATGCCTTTCCATAAAAATATGTTATTCGATAAATCAAACAGGTTGAAGGTCACCTCCAACCTCTCCTTATCTCGGGTTGAAATCAAAATATAATTGCCGCTAAGGTGCATTTCCCAAATGGGTGCTTCAAAAGCTTCCGAAAAAAGAAGTGGTAATTTCACAGGCACATTGAATCTTTGTAATTTGAACAAAAATAGGGTTTTGAAACCTTAATCAAAGGATGAAAAAGAGCATTATAAAAACATTATTAATCTTTCTATTTGGACTCTTTGCTTTCGGCATCTACGCAAAAGCTTTCCAAGATGATTCTCGGAAAAAAGTATTTGTTCTTGAAATCAGAGACAATATCGACCCTCGAATGAACCGATATGTAGATTTGGCGCTTAAGCAAGCTACCGAACTTAATGCCGATATTATCATTGTCGACATGGACACTTACGGTGGTGCAGTAAACGATGCGAATGACATTCGTACCCGATTATTAAAGTATAAAAAGCCAGTTTGGGTATTTATCAATAATGATGCAGCTTCGGCTGGGGCATTGATCTCAATTGCATGCGACAGCATTTACATGGTTCCAGGGGCCAATATTGGTGCGGCTACAGTGGTGAATGCTCAAGGAGAGGCTGCACCAGATAAATACCAATCTTATATGAGGTCCATCATGCGTTCTACCGCAGAAGAAACGGGCAGAGATCCGCTAATAGCAGAAGGAATGGTGGATGATCGTGTAGAAATTGAAGGCGTCACAGTAAGTGGCAAAATCATCACTTTTACAACTCAAGAAGCGATTGAGAACGGGTACAGTGAAGGTGAAGTCGAGAGGATTGAAGACATTCTTGAAATGAATAAGATAGAGCAGTATGAACTATTGAATTACGAGAAGGGCTGGGATGAAAAGATCATTGCATTCTTTTTAAACCCAATGGTTAGCAGCCTATTGATCTTAGTAATTACCGCTGGGATTTTCTTTGAGCTGCAGACACCCGGGGTTGGATTTCCTTTGGCAGCAGCGGGCCTTGCATTGATCTTTTATCTCACACCATACTATATGAATGGTCTTGCAGAAAATTGGGAGATTGCAGTGTTTTTTGTTGGACTGGCCCTAATTGCCCTAGAAGTATTTGTCATTCCAGGGTTTGGAGTTGCTGGAGTAGCAGGAATAATATGTACTGTTGGCGCACTCATTCTTGTCATGATTAATAACGATAATTTTAATTTTGATTTTGTGCCTTCGGGTGACCTTATGATTGCCTCCTCAGTCGTTCTAGCTGGGATGGTTGGATCAGTATTAGCCCTTTTCTTCTTTGGATACAAATTCACACAATCAAAAATCTTTAGCAGAGTAGCACTTCAAGGAACACAGGACAGTGCAAAAGGCTATTCTGCTAATTTCAGATCAGAATCAATGATTGGGACTGAAGGAATAGCTTACACCATCTTAAGACCTAGTGGAAGAATTGAAATTGGGGAAGAACTCTATGACGCCTATACTAGAGGAGAGTTCATTGAGAAGGGTCAAAAGATAAAAGTGATTAGCCAAGAAGGAAGTTCACTCAAAGTTAAAGCCATTTAATTTATGTCAAGCAATACAGATTTTAGTCCAGAAAGCTTAATGATGAGTTTTGGACATGATCCTTCATTAGTACGAAACTCGATTAAGAATCCAATATTCCAGACCTCCACTTTTGAGTTCACAACAGCTGAAGAGGGCAAAGCATTTTTTGAGAAGGTCTATGGAGAAGGAGATTTGAATGATAAAAACGGGAGTTTAATTTATACACGATTAAATCACCCTAACCTTATCACAGCAGAAAAGAGACTTGCACTGCTAGATGGAACTGAAGATGCTGCTTTTTTTGAAAGTGGAATGGCTGCAATTACTACGGCCCTTTTAGAATTCGCCCAAAACGGTGATTTAATACTAATGTCCAGCCCTATTTACGGAGGAACTGACGCTTTTATCAAGAACATTTTATCTCGCTATGGGGTTGAATATTTGGTTTTTGATCCAAGTATGACAAAAGACGAAATCATAGCTTTGATTGATGGGTATAACGGACCTGCAAAGCTGTCAATGATCTATTGTGAAACCCCTGCCAATCCAACAAATAGCTTGATTGACATTGAAATGATGGCAGAAGTCAGAGATCATTTTTCCCAAGATGGCAACATTGTTCTTGCAGTTGACAATACTTATATGGGGCCTATTTTCCAACAACCTCAGCAACATGGCGCTGACCTCATTCTATATTCTGCTACCAAATATATCGGTGGGCATAGCGACTTGATTGCTGGTGCTTGTTCTGGAAGTAAAAAATTGATGCTTCGGCTCAAAGGATTACGAAGCAAATTGGGTTGTATGGCTTCACCTTATACCTCTTGGCTCATTTGTCGGAGTTTTGAGACACTTCATTTACGCATGGAGAAGCATGCTAAGAATGCAAAAGAAGTAGCAACCTTTTTAAATGATCATCCCAAGGTTAAGAAGGTTTTGTATGTAGGAAATTTAAAACCTGGCGATCCATATTTCGAGGTATTTCAAAAACAGTGTAAATCCGCTGGAGCAATGCTCGCATTTGATATTCAAGGAGGAGAAAAAGAGGCATTTGCGTTTCTAAACAATCTTAACTTAATCAAACTTGCAGTCAGCCTTGGTAGTACTGAAAGTTTGGCTTCACACCCTGATACCATGAGTAGCTCTAATATTCCTAAAACAGATCGTCTTGTTTTTGGTATAACACCTTCTATGGTTAGGCTTTCTGTAGGCATAGAAAACCCCGAAGATTTAATCAAAGACATCAACCATGCTTTGGATCAAATTTAATGGACAATAGCCTTTACCATAGAATTGGGGAAGAAAACATTTTCAAACTAGTCGATGATTTTTATACGGGCGTTGAACAGGATGAATTGATTAGAAAAATGTATCCCGAAGACCTAGTGCCTGCCAAAAATCGCTTAAAGTTGTTCCTTATTCAATCTTTGGGAGGTAGAAAAACTTATACCGATGAACGTGGCCACCCTATGTTAAGGAGGAGACACTTTCAATGGGAGATTGGAAAAGAAGAAGCAACCCATTGGCTAAAGCACATGAAAATCGCATTGGATAATGCGTCTTTCCCTGAAAAAGAAAAAGACGAGTTTTGGCAGTACATCTATGCCGCAGCACTGCATATGAGAAACAAATAATAAAGGAGATTTTAAAACTTATGAAAAGCCATTTTTATCTATAAAGCTGGCTTTTTTTGTGTATTACCATGTTAATAATGCCGTCAAATCGACTTCATCCATCAATAAATACGCAGTACATTGACGATTAATTGACTCAAAATCAATACTTTAAAGGACTAGCGACTCATAAATTTGTTAAAAACAACAAAACCGAATCAATCAAACCAAACTAATTATGAAAAGTTTAAGCAAAAAATCGAGGAGAGCGTTTTTAAACAAACTGGCAATAACAGCTGGAGCAACTGCTGGCATAGCTGCAATTCCTACAGCCGCTATGGCCACTAATCCGTTTCTCGATAATATGGCAATGGCTGATGCCGATGAATGGTTTAAAAAAGTAAAAGGTACACATCGTGTTGTATATGATGCACCTGCACCACATGATAGTTTTCCCTTTATTTGGAATTGGGCCTTCATGCTAACAAATAACCAGACAGGAACGCCTGACAATGACATGACAGCGATGGTGGTAATGAGACATCATGCTATCCCATTTGCTTTTAGTGATGCCATGTGGGAAAAGTATCCTTTTGGCGAAACATTTGGTGTTACTGACCTAAGAACTGGTAAAAAAGCAACAAGAAACACATTGTGGAATGCTGAAGACGGTGACTATGTAATGCCTGGAATAGACGGTATTAAAGCACAAATGGATCGAGGTGCAATGTATTGCGTTTGCGAATTAGCAATATCAGTTTATAGCGGAGCCATGGCTGGTCAAATGGGTCTTGATGCTGCTGCAGTCCAGGAAGAATGGATGGATAATATGCATCCAGGGATACAACCTGTACCTTCTGGTGTTTGGGCATTAGGTAGAGCTCAGGAACATGGCTGCAAGTATATTTATGCGGGAGGCTAGCAAACAACACCTCTAAAAAGAGCGGTCCTGAATCAAAAATTTGATTCAGGACTTTTTTATACCAAAGTTCTTTAAGAGAACTTGAACAATTAAATTAATTTGCCAATTAAATTTTCTCCAAACAAAGTAGATCAAATAGGCAGCAGTTGAGCAAATGAGTTTTTTAATGAAAATATACTCGATTTATGGCCTGATGGTTTTTATCATAATCTTTATCATCCTGCTTCCTCTCTTCTTATTGGCAATCTTTATTAAACCATTCGAAAAAATAGCAGCTACGCTCAACCATATTTGGGCGAAGTCATTTTTCTTTTTCATGTTTTTGAACAAGACTGAAGTATTGTACGAGGAAAAATTAGATAAAAAACAGACTTACATTTTCTGTGCAAACCATGCCTCTTTTTTGGATATTCCCACTGTTGGGCTGGTAAATCACAATTTTAAATTCATCGGTAAAAGTTCATTAAAAAAAGTACCATTGTGGGGTTACATGTATGGAAAAATTCACATACTCGTAAATCGTGACAGCATAAAAAGTAAATATGCCAGTCTTCAAAAAGTAAGAGAGGCATTAAATCAAGGCTTTAGCATTGTTTTTTTTCCTGAAGGTGGAATTGTGAGTGAAAAATTTCCACAGATGGGCAGACTGAAGGAGGGCAGTTTTCGATTAGCAGTTGAGGAGAATATTCCAATTGTACCAATCACAATTCCGTTCAACCATAAAATTTTACCTGATGAAATGCCGTTGAACATGAAAGTAGGTAAAGTAGCCATCAAAGTTCACAAACCTATCTACCCAGGAAATAATTCTGAAGAAGCTGTCGCAGCACTTAGAGAGAAAGTCACTAGGATCATGCAGAGAGAATTAAACAAAGAAAACAACGTCCCAAGTTGAAAAGAATCGTTAATGTTAAATCATTCAAACTTGTAAGCATACTGCTGAAAATTCTTGTATTTGGCAGTTTGGCGTTCTTCTTCTATACTGAGTTTATTGGAACAGATTTGGTCCTTCCTTGGCAGACCAATGTGACCTATTTTCCTAAGCCAGTATTTTTAGAATATTTCAAATCCAAAAATCAGCCCATTGGCTTTTATCTTGATCAGTATATTAATTGGCAACATTATGCTGTCGGAAATATGCGATTTATGGAGTCGCCCGCTTATGCGCTACTAGGAGCCGTTTTACTCTCTCTTCTTTTCATTTGTACTGCTGTTACTTATTTCACAAGGTTTTGGTATTTAGCCACATTGAGCGTATTGATAATAATGGTCCTCCAACTAAAGCTCGATGAGCTATTACTTTGGGGAGATTATGGCAACTATTTGGCTCTGGCCTTCCTTATAATTAGCACCTACTTCTTTCATGCTATAAAACCGAATTCGCCACTTTCTATCCGATTATTAACAATCGCATTAATCATCGCCATATATGCCACATGTGTTTCCATGTTTGGTTTAACTGAATCACCAGGGCTTACAGCCATTAGTTATGGACTGCAGCTACCAGTAATTCTAGCCTTGATTTTCATGGTTTTTGTCGCAGGTGAAAACATCTATTCAATACTTAAGGTCACGACTGCAAAAGGTGGTAGAGGTAAAAACAATTTATTCCATTTCATCACTTTTGGAATTATCTATAATGGCATATTAATCCTCCTTTTCCTTAACAAAAGAGGTGAAATGGATTTTGAGTTAATTTTAATAAATCCCTACACACTTCTTATTATTTCAGCCATTTCTGCCTATCTCAGTTTCGACATTCGGCTCGAAAAAATGAGTGGAATCATGCCATTGACAGTATTGAAAAAATGGGTTTACCCTGCGCTCTTTGTTTGCACCTTAATACTAATTGCATTTGCGAAAATAACTGCAAACGATCCATTAGTTGAAGCCTTAGAATATGGGATAATAATTACTCATTTAGCCTTGGGAAGCGCCTATTTTGTGTCATGCTTTATCAACTTCACACCGCTTATTCTACAGAATTTAAATGTGCATAAAGTCTACTATAAACCAACAGTCGCTCCTAATTTCTTAATTGGATTAGTCGCTTTTGCTGGGACCGTCGCATTGATGTTTTATGTGAATGTTTATCCTTATTACCAATTACAAGCCGGATTGTTCAATGTACAAGGTGATCTTAGCGAGTATAAAGAAAATGATTTATTGGCAGAGCAATATTACAAGCAAGGAGTTGCAATAGATTTTGTCAATTTTAAATCAAATTTTCAAATTGCCAAGTATGATAAAAAGAATAATAATCCAGTTGGAGTTATTCAAAGCATGGAAAATATTTTTTTTAAAAATGGTTCCGGAAAGAGCTATATCACACTCGGTAATTATTATAATTCTCGCAATCAACAGTTTAACACGCTCTTCGCACTAAAGGATGCCAAGAATAAAACCATAAGTAAAGAAGTCAATAACAACCTTGCTTTTACCTACCGCCAACTAAAGACTTACGATAGTGCCTACCTATTATTAAAATTAAATCAAGAATTATACGATGATGAGTTGGCCAAGTCCAATCTCCTGGCATTAAGCACAGAATTGCCCGACATCAATAATCCTGATTCATTAATTTTTGCCATGGCTACTATTGACATGAGATCCAGAATCAATGCAATGGCATTAGCAAATTTGAATGACACGAAAATAGATTTCAATATTGAACTAGCTCAGGATACTTTTTTGCTACGAGATGACCTTTTTTACTTGTTTAATTCAGCACTGAATGTAAGTGGAGAAACAGACAGCACTAAAATCGATGTTATCGATTATTACCTCTCAAACCCCTACAATGGAGTACTTAAAAAACAGCTATTAAAAGCTAAAGCAATACAACTTTATGAGCTTGGACAAGTAAACAAAGCATTTGAAACTATTGAACTTTTGGCTGTAATCGACAATCAAAATAGTGCTGATTATAACTTTATGCTTGGGATTTGGGCATTGCATCAAAATCAAAGACAACTGTCAGCTGATTTTTTCAATACTGCCAATGAACTGGGTTTTGATCAACGCTTAATCAATAATATTCAAAATAATGTTTTGGACACAGAGGTTCCTTCCTTTTCAAGCCCTGTTCATTCTAAATACGCAAATATTGACAAAAACACTTCTATTGACCAATTAAAGTCAATCGCCAGAGCAAATGCATTTGATGAAACAATCACTATAGCAACGGTAAAAAAACTTAAGAACCTAGGAATCAGTGATCAGGACCGCTATTCGATATTTGTGGAAGCACATAGTGTCAATAAATATTCGGTTTCAATTTTTCAAGAGTACATACTTTCAGCAGTTGATACTGGTTTATCAATCTATGCCATAGAAGGCCTGCTTGAATTGTCACAATTAATGCCAACAGAAGCATTCGAAAATTTCAATGAATTTGTAAACAAACGTATTGAGCAAAGAAGAAATATAGTTTTTTGAAATGAATTTTAGACAATTGGTATACCTATGATCTAATTGAAATTCCGCTTAAGTAAAAAGTTTGTCAGCTAGTAATAGTTTTCGTTCATTTGAGGCATTGGTAATACTTTTTATAAAATTTTATCATAAGAAATAAACTTTAAGTAGTTAAGATTCGTCATACACATATGAGTTCAATAATAGATACCACCGACATCTCTCGGATATACCAAATGGGCAGTGAAACAATTCGTGCCTTAAGATCAATTAGTATTAATATCGAAAAAGGAGAATATGTAGCTTTTATGGGACCTTCTGGTTCAGGAAAATCTACAATGATGAATATTATTGGCTGTTTAGATACACCTTCAGGAGGCGAATATATCTTAAACGGTAATGCTGTGAGTGACATGACAGAGAATGAACTTGCAGAGATCAGAAATAAAGAAATCGGTTTCGTTTTTCAAACTTTTAATTTGTTGCCTAGAGCTACTTCGCTTGAA